>JGI24891J29808_1000031_pt1 | contig 198973 bp, 189 predicted proteins | sample FreactcultuFSWF8_FD_29808 | JGI IMG/M metagenome (IMG submission 29808) | reverse complement strand
AGGATTCGAACCAACGTCTGTAGGGTAGTGCTTGGTAGCGACTGAGTAACACAATTCGGAACACAGCAGCCGTTCCCTCACACCACCCCACCACCGGGTGAAAAAGTGGTGGTTTTGTGCAAAACTATACTATCATCAGCCATGAGCTACCTTTGAGCTGAGGTCCCTTTCCTTCCAATCTATTGTGTAATGATCTCCTTGACATGCTTGGAAACACTTTCCTGATCAACCATATTGGCGATTTCATAATTGTTTGGCGCAAGTGTTTTGGCTCGTGACGATATAGCTTGCTGAGCTTACCTGATCTGGCTCGTTGAGTAAACTTCAGCATCAGAAGTGGCTCTTTCATCACAGAGTAGCGGAGTTCCCATCCACTCTTAGAACGTTCACTTTCCTCTTTCACATCAAACCATACTCTTCCGTTGCAGATCATCGTTTTCAGGGGGGCGACGCCTGTTTCAGCGATGAGCAATCGAGCCTCCTTCACGGCTTTCGAATTCGGAAGGTGCTTTCCTCCCGCCTGCTCCAGCGGCAACATCCTTTGCACACAAACCATCATGCATGACTTCATGTGACCAGCGGACAACTCAATGGACACCAGCAAGTACAAGGAGCGGGGCTTCACGACAAACCCCAAACCGGAGCACCCTTGCCTCACCACACTTCCGAAGTCGAAAGCGAAGTCGCACCCGACACGCTCCAATCACACCCGAGACTCGATCGTCGAGTCCTGATTGAGGTTCTCTACCCTGAAGATGACAACAACCACAGCAAGGCATACAAGGATGAAATCGATCGCCTGAAAAACGAATGGAGTGAAGCAGAGACACGACACAAGGCCGAAACGAAGCAGAAAATGGATGCATGGAGAACGGAGTACGCTTGCATCTGGCTTGAGCTGGAGAGAGCGAAGATAACGGCCATTGACACAAGATTTGTTTTCCCATTAACTCGAAAGAAGCCGGGACTTGGGTGAGGCTGGAAAGTCGCAAATTCATCAGAAGACACGTTAAGTTGCATTGAGCTGGGAGATCCAAGCATTACATATAGGCTGTGTACTCGATCGCAGAGAGAATTCAGCATGCAGAAAGAGTTCCGCGACATCTGAGCTTGAGGCTGATATGCAAAACATCCATAGCTCAGATCAAGACAGGCGAAAGGACAACTACATTGCATATCAAAAGTCGCTTCTACAACTTCGCAACCTCCGGATCAATATTACTCTTGTCATGCTCACACGTACTCAACACCCTACCCTTACCATCCTTCATCACACCCCTCAAACTCGCCGCCGCCCTACCCACATGGACAACCTCCACCTCCACCGTAACTTTCTCCCCTACCCCCGCCGGTCTCAAAAACTTGACATCCAACACTCTACTCACACCTCCCAACATCCAAAATCCGGGTTTCGAGATTGGCGCGAGAGCCAAGGTGGTCAGGTTGTCGTAGATTAGTGTTTGGGCTGCGCCGTGCATGTTCAGCCAGCCGTTTGTGTAATAAGCGGGGATTGTGAAGGTGAAGATTGCGGAAGCTGTTGTTGGGGAGGTTTTTTTGACGGAGACCAGATTTACTGGGAGAGAGCCTTCTGTGGGGTGGTAGAGGAGATCGCTGAAGCGCTGGATAGGGTATTAGTGATAGATGATACTTCTTGAAGTGTTTGGTGGATTTATGTACGTGACAAGTGATTGTCTTTGTCTGTTATGTGGTATGCAGAAGTGATTATAGAAGATGTGACATGAGGTTGCAGGGTTATTCAGGTAGTGCCTTCATGTCACTCGATGACGAGATTTATAGTTTACTCCCTGCTCTTTCTCAACACGAAAACTGATAAGAGAAAGCAAACGAAAACAACAAAAAATCACCACATACCGGTTCATCCGCAGCAGTCCCATGCGCCTTCATCAACCCCTTCACCCTCTCCTCTGGTGATTGCCTCGCCCAATTCTTATAGACAGGGTGGCCATAAGGGTTAGGTGTATCTTTCGGATTGGGCATTTTCTTCCGCTATGTGTAAAAGTTCGAACTGTATAAGGGAAAGAAGAACTACACATTTTCACACCGGCAGATGATGGCCTTTTTTATCAAGTGCTAAAGTTGTCGCAAGCAATCTGCAGCGAAGGGGACAAAGCGTTCGCTTTTTACTCGGTCAAATTGATTTTCGGGGGGCTGTAAGCGAGGGCTTGTTATCGTAGACTGATTAGGAGGTGCTATGTTTCTGCATGTGATTGGTGAGGCTCATGCTCTTATACAAATTTCTTACTGCTATCGTCTATCAAGAAGTTGTAGGCAGCAGAGTGCAGAAGAGAGGATGATAGAGTGAGTGCAAGAAGCTGGAGCGTTTGGCTGCGATATCGGAGCCCGATCTCGCAGTCACATCTGTTCGCGAATCTCTTATACATCACCTTCGTCCTTCCATTGCAATCACCCAGAAGCGATGTGAGAATGCACAATTAACTTGACAAGAAGCAACATAACCCTGAGAGTGCGTGAGGCAGTCGCGATCTCGGGCAAGGTCTGCCGAATTTGGAAGTTAATCGTGCAAAGGCACAGCTTCACGCTCGGCACGTCTGTTGGTCTCTCAAGCAAAAGCGACTAGGTTGTTGATCGCACTCTGCAATGCGGGGTATTTAGGGAAAGAACTTTACGCTTGGAGACCGGAACATCAACATCCAATCCCGTCATGTACGTAATCTGACATCTTCGCCATCCTTCAGCATTCATCCTACGACACATTGGAGCTCCAGAGATTCGCAATGCTTTCATCCTACTAAAATTGTCCGGAAAGATGAGCTGTCGGAAATGCTCTCACTGAACACGACTCTGGGTTCAAAGACATTTTCAATTGCAGCAGCTACATTGACACAACCTGCAGAACGAACTACTGGCCAAAGGGATTCCACCCACTCTCGACCAAGTCAACAGTCCTCTTGGTAGCCTCATCCAACTCCTCAATGGGCAGGTCCAAGATCTCATTGTCCAAGCCTCTTCTGGTTTCGTAGTCTCCGCTGCCATCTGGGAAGAACACTCTCGCGTACATCGCTTTGGCGAATGCGTTTCTATCTCCGGTCTTCATATCCTCCACTGCCTGAGTGTACCGCTCCTTGGTCGGTTCATAGCTGATCTCCCAGTCTTTGTCTTCAGTGCCCATGACGCGATGCACAGAGTCCAACATCTCTCGCTGATTAACGCGGAAGCTGCTGATGTAGAAACTCTTGTTCTTCCAGCTTTCCAGCGTCTCTCCTTCCCCATCGATTGGCAGAGAAAGAATCTTCGCAACAGCTCTTCCACATTGCTGCCAAGTACTGGTGTTAATTCTTGTGTTTCCATCATCGAAGAACGTCGCTTTCTTTTCCTTGGTATCGATACCGTAGAGCACCCCAATACCCAAACTCCACTCATACCAAAAACTGCAGACCAGACTGAAGTGACTCATACCCAACCTCTCAATCTCAGAACTGTATTCAGAGAATCGAGACGCGACATCGATATCGGAGATCAAAGCTTTGTTGTGGAAGTCGAAGCCGTAAGCATTGGGCATGATGTATTCGATACCAGCTTTTGCAGCTGCTTGGACGAGGTTGCTGTGGATGCCAGGAGATGTGATGACGGAGAGGGTGATCATGAGGAAGTCTTGTCCTTCGAGGGCGGTGGTGATTGAGGAGATGTCATCGTAGTCGACTTCTTTGATGGAGACACCATTGGGGACGGAAAGGTTGCTTCCTTGGCGGGTGAGAGCGGTGATCTGGATGTTGGTCTTAAGTAGTTCGGCGATGGTGTGTTTGCCCATGTTGCCAGAAGCCTGTAACTGTTGTCAGCTTGTCATATCAATGTTTGTTGAAGACGATGTTTCTTACGCCGACAATGGCTACTTTATTGATGAACGAAGGCATTGTGTACTTCGAGAGTTGATTGCGAGCTAGAGATGTTTATATTCAACGAGAGATGCAAAACCTGGAAGATGTATTTTGTCCTTCTCTCAGCATCGCACCTGCTGGATTTATATATCATCGCTGCAACCCGAGCACGTCGGACTTACGACTTCCTAATCTGGCAACATCCGGAGATAACCTGCCACCCCACGGACACGGAGGGATGGTCTCACCGACCTGCATGATCGTTCTATTCCTTCCTGCGGTTTTGTCAGCAAGATCGGATTGGTGTCTGAAGTGCAGAGGAACGTCGTTGGACGGAAATGGTTGATGTGTCTCGCCAACAGGAGAGGGAGATGAAGGACGCCCCAAGAGGTACGGAGGTACTTTGACGTCTCGCTCCTCAGTACATTATGCTGGATTGGGAACAACAACTTCGGCTTGTCTTCAGTCTTCTCGCCCTGCTGTTAAGAGACTTCGGCTTGCTCTTCGAAAGCTCTTGTTCGACTTCGGCTCGCCGTCGAAAAGCTCTTCTCGAACTTCGGCTTGTGTTTTCTTCACCTTGATTTGCGAACATCGTCTTTGGCGCGCGGTATACGACTTTAGCCTAGTTCTTTATCAGTATCTCGGAGTACAGAAAGCTTCGGCTTGCCCTCCTTACGCATTGAGCAAGTCTGAAAAGTCTTTGGCTGGTTGTTTGGGATCTTGGTACTCCCTCTCGTGCCCATCGACTTGCATTGATTTTAGATATGTGGATCTGATTTGGTGATCTTTCCTGTGTTGATGTCAGCTCGTTGTCTCACGCATTTCAGACTTCAGCTTCGTGCATGTTGGCAGATGACGTATTTTCACTGTTGCTAAGAAGAAGGTTCAGAAAGTAAGTGGAAATAGAAGCAAAAGCTCATTGTTATCGTGGCTAGAATGCTGAAACTGCCAACTCATGTTGAACTTCCTTGCCTCTCACTCGTGGTGAGCGCCTGTACGACGAACTTCAACATGTTCAAGTTCGGAGAGTATGCTAAGAGTCAGGGCAGTAAGACAGCAGATTAAGCTGTTCCTACGCGTTTCCATCAGAAATCGGGATTGCGTCCTTCGAGTCGTTCTTCGTGGTTATGAAACTAGCGGAGCGATTTTCCTTTCGTCCGTGTTGTCCGAAATTTGTTTGTCTTCTGTGCCTCTTCTTTTCTCTTTCCGACCAAGTCTTTCTGGCTGTGAGCTTTTTTTCCCTCGAAGACTCAGAGTGTGTGCTTCAAGTAAGGCTGGAACTCGGCTTCCAACTTGTCAAGGGCTTCTGTCATTCTGTCCCTGATGATCTTACCAACATCACGACGTTTCTCTTCAGGCATCCTCTTTCCCTCAAAGGACGAGAAGAGATACTGTTTGATCGTTTCGAAAAGCTCGTCCAGGCGCTGTTGGACATTGCGTTCCCACTCAGCAAAAGAGAGTTTCAGTCTGTTGCGAATCTCATCGGACATTGCAGAGTAAGGACCGTTCCTGAGGACAACATTCTCTCTGACGTGTCTCAGACGAGCTTTACTTATTCCACCAGGAGGGACCTTTTTGGAGCCCGGCTTCCAACGCGCCATCGCCTTTTCGTAGAGTTGGTGCATTGCCTGGATGAATGCGGAGGACTTAGCCCCGTCGTAAGATTCGTCCCGTAAACAAAAGTCGATGAGGATTCTGTCATTGTTAGCAGCGTTCGAGTTCGTGAGAAATACGATGCACATACCGAACTTCCTTTTCAAGGACGAGACCATCTGCCCTGATACCGCGGATGCATGTATCTCCCTCGCGTTCGACAAAGGACGAGAATCCTTTTTTGTCTGAACCTCCAATGAGGTCCTGCGAGACAAGAGTACGATCCACTTCGGTCAACTTTGCGCGCAAATCTGTGACGAGCTGTTTTTCGATCTTGTGGTATTGCTGGATGATGATGTTTTCTTTGGCACGAACTTTCATTTCAGCAACCTTGAGAAGGTCCCCGTTGAAAGATATTGTGGCGGGAATCTCAGTCTCCGACTTCTTCTTTGGAGGAGTGTAGCGTCCTGAATTCTTCAAGACAGCAGTCACTCTTCGCACGTTAATTGACATCCATCCTTCGATGGTCTGAAATGCCTTCCCACCCCACTTCGAGTTCTTCAGATGTTCCATCTCGGAATGGTAGGAGTCAGCCGCTCTATCCAGATCCGACTGATACGTAGCGAGAGGCATATAGGCAATCTCTTCGTAGGCTTTAGAAGCCTCTCCTCTCCGGACTGTGACGGCATTTTCAGTCCACATCCTGGTTCGAGAACACTTTCGAATAAACTCGTGAAGATAGATTGCAAATCTGCGAACTTGGAGGTTACCGGGTGCCTCGCACATCCATGCCCGGAGCTCCGGGATCCTGGTCTCCAGCACGGACAAGAACGGCTTGCCCATAGCGTGTCCGGGTGTGATGTGCTTTTCGTAGTCGGAGTTAGAGACCGTCACCACCTTGATGCCAGCGTATCTTTTCTGGCTGAAGTAATTGGTGATGATGCGGTCGCGGACAACGATTCTGTGTTTGGTGATCAGATCTTCCTGGGCCTTGTGTTCCACGGTGTTGGGTTGAAGAGCTCTGAGATCATTTTTCATCGTTTTGAGCTTGGCCTTTTCGTCAGGCTTCCAGTTCTCCTCCGATAGATCCTCCATTGTCTGAGAAGAGAATCAGTGTTAATCAAGAATGTTGAGCAACATGAGCAACATACCTCGCGTCCGGTAAGTACCAAACAGACATTCGCAGAGCCCTTATCACGTATGGCTTTGATCAGGGTCGCATCCAGGTCGTCATTTGAAAGACAGCGCGAAAGTTCGGAAACGATAACTTCTGAAGTGCAAGTCTTGGACACGCTAGCCGCGTGGTCTAGCATGTACTCGTTCTTGTCTGATGTTCCGGGACGATCAACGAGCTTGATACCCTGGCTCATCCAGGCATTGAACAGCTGGGTTTCTATGGTGTCAACGACGGGGGCAAACCCACCTCGATCAGTGAAAATCCGAGTCTTTCCATCGAGTTCTCCTTGGCTCTCTGCAACGATAGTAAGTTTGCCTGTATTCAAGCTAAAGTCGTTGGCCACCGCGCGTGCCTCTAGCTCTTCAACAAGCTTGTCGACAGCCTCGGCTGGGGCTTCGACACTGGTTGCGGAAAGAAGGCCTCTCTTCTCGGCCCAGTCCTCCATGTCCTCGAGAGCGTCTGAGTCGTCGTCGGGGAGGAACAGGTCACGAAGAGTTATCTGTGCCGAACGAGCCTTCTTCAGATATGCGGAGCCGATAGGATCTTCTTCCTGCTCTTCATCCTCGTCTTCTGACTGATCTGCTGCACTGTGGACATGCTTGAAATGTGTGACCAAGTCGTTGGCACACTTCTGAACCATGTTCCTGATTTTATCTTTCGGGAGCAAAAATATGGTGACCAAGAACTTTTCACTCTGCTCTCCGTGTGAAAATGTGTTGACGGTTTGAGTACAACTCTTCACGCCTTTTCCCTACGTCCAAAAGTCAGCGTTAGTCTAACAGTGTTTCAAGTCAAGTGACTCACCGCACGGGCAAGCTGCTTTGCGCTGATCAAGCTGTTCAGTGTCGATGTCTTGCCCTGACCGGTTTTTCCCATGAGGACAAACAGAACAAGCTTGATCTCGGGGGCCATTAGATTGTTACTGAACCACTCTGCAAAACTAGCAAGTTGGTCGTCTTCTTCTCGATATCGGTCTAACCATTTGCTGACCATTTGGGCAATCTCTGCGACGTGCCTGACAGCCTGCTGGTGTTTTTCGGTATTGACTGTAAGTTGGTCTTGGAGAGGTTCGTGGACGGCCACGCTGTAACATTCCTCACCATCGTAGAGTTGCAGGTTGCCTCCACCTATCGCTCTTGGCGGCTTAGGCTCTTGCACTTTGTCAGTCAAAGTATGAAAGAATGCTCACGTCATGCTCTTACCGGTGGGGATTTTCTCCTCTTTGATGTTCGGTTCTGTTTTCACACGTTTCGCGTCGGGATCTTCGGGAGCAGGGCTTCTGCTCGTCGCTTCGCCGTGAGGACGTTTCTTTCCCGTCTGAAACTCAGGAGACTTCGTGCGCCGCGTATCCTTGTCAGAGTAGGTTTTGGACATCTTGTCAAAATGCTGCAAACGTATAAGCCAAAGTCCAGAAGAAACAGAGAAGTCAGAAGATCTCAAAGTACATACCAAAGATGAAGTTCGTGAGAGTGGTGATAGTGATCAAGTAGATCGTTGGCGAGCAAAGATCTGTCGACTGCTGAGTCGTAAGTGCGAAGTCGTCCGAAGAAACAGACTCGAGCTTGTGGAAGGTGTAAAGTACGAAGAAGTCAGAGATCTTGTGAGATGCGGTGAAGGCTGAGTACTTGGTCGTTGGAGTGAAGTCGAGCGAGGTGTCGAAAGATCTGGCGAGAAGATCTGAGGTCCGCGACGGTGCAGAAGTTGGAGCGGCAAGTTGTGTCGGTCCAGTAGAAGTCGAAGGTCTGTCAAGATCTGTACTTGGTGATGCCCTGAGTAGAAGATCTTCGAAGAGATGATCAACGGTGTCGAAGTGTCGCTGCCAGAGCGGACTTCGAGGTGTTTGTGGTGTGGTCCTGTGATGTGGACGATGTTGATTGGTGTGGCGATGTACGGAAGACTGGGTGTAACAGAAGGTGTGGAAGTATAAAGTAAGAAAGCAAAAGGCAGAAGAGAACGGTCAAGTAGGCCGAGAGTGGTAGAGGTGTTGGAGTGGTGGAAAGAAGGTTGGTTTGAGGTGGAGGAGGAGAGGCCTTAAGTAGTGGTTTGGAAGGTGCTGGAAGCAGGCTGTGAACTCGGAGGGTGCCAGAGAGTGAAAGTGAGGCAACTGAGTTGGAGGTGTTGCTGTAGTGACAGTTGGAGAGCTGTTGCTATTGGAGAGGCTATCTGTGAATGCTTGCGGAGCCTTGTTCATTGAGCAGCCTCAAGGCAACGACGCTCACTCTCAGTGACATTAGAGAGACTATGAGCGACAATGTGAGTGCCGAGGCAGTAGTGGTACCAGTCTGATTGCCTCAGTCGACGTAAGAATAGCTCCCTCATATCTCCATGGCATGACTACTGATACCTGCCTTAAGGCACTGTGCTTTCTGAGCGATTCCAGCTATCCACTGAGAGTCAGATCTTCTCCTACCTTCACTAGGGAGAGCCCTTCTTCGGGACACACTCTGCTTGGATCGAGTGCTGCTAGGCGATGTATCTCCATATTCTATTCCAGGGATGAATTCTGCAAGAATGAGAGGAATGCTTTTGAGCAATATAATACAACGTAAATATAGAAAACAGGTCAGGAAAGCAAAGAAAGAATGATGAGAATAAAATGCATCACACGCAAGACCTACCTTTCGCTCTAACACGAAAGCGCGCATCGATCACACTACACGATTGAGTGTAACGGCCTGAGCCATCGCATCGGTGGCAGCCGCTACCTGCCGACAGATGTAGGCTCAATAGAAGAACGAGAAGTCGCTGATGGAAATCATGGCAAGAGCGAAGGTGTGTTGAGAAGAAGAGCAAGAAGAGAAGTCTCGGAAGACGCGCCAGTCCAAAGCTCCCGCCGATCATTGCCCGTTCTGGAAGCATCTTTTGCATCCGCATCAACGACCAAAGAAGAAACAAACGAAAGCAAGAATAGATAGAAAGCATATGTTCATTCTTCGTGATTTCGTAATTATGAGCAATACAGTAGCAAAAGCAATGTGAGAAAGCCAGGACTGATATCAACAGCCACTCCAGTCTCGCTCCATCTCTTGATAGAGCAAGCTCTCAGTCGCCAGATTTTTCTCGTCAACTATGAGGAGTAGGAACTAGCAACACCGCATCCACTTTCATCGCAAGCACCAGCCAACATAGCAGAAGGTACAAAAGTACCAGTGTAGCTCGAATTGCGGAGTGCATTACCATCAGCATCGATAGCTTCAACTCTCACCCACTGATAAAACTTATCAGCCTCCCAGAAAGTCTCGAAGCCCTCTTTGGCAGTTTGTCCAATGACCAGGAAATCGTCACCAACAGAACTGTCGCCGTAGAATTGCCAGGATGAGACTGAAGTGGCGCCGTTCCAGGAGACGTAGATGCGGGTCGCGGCGGTCGAGTTGATAGCGTAAGCGTAGACGTCAGGCACCGTAGTTGCGGGAGTGCTGTCCCAATCGGCTGAAAAGGCGCGGTAGTTCTGAGCTGAGCCTTGAGCAGCGAACTGAGCGAGGAGAACGGCGGTACCGTTGGCGGAATGTTCGGAGAAGTAGGGTTGGTTGCCCCAACTATGGAAGAATCCGCCGTTGCCTAGAGCTTGCGTGTTGCCTTGAGAAGTTGATAGGACACCTTCGTCGGAGGGGAAAGTGGTGTTGGAAATCATCGTTGCAACACCAGTGTTGTGGTCAAGAGCAATGACTTTGCCTGATGACTGCGAGGTAGTGGTCGTGTAGCCGTTGCTTGCATTGTCGAAGATGGAGAGGACAGTCGTGGTGTCGTTCTCTGAGAGCAGACGTGCATCGTGTTGGAAGCTGAAGTTGAAGTTTGAGCACGAGTAGTCCGAGTCTCCTTGGTAGCTGAGTTTCCAGATGACATCGCGGTCGGTGGCATTGATGTAGTACAGGGTGCTTGTGTGTCTGGCTGAGACGAGGTAGTTGCCAGAAGCGGCCGACTTGTCGACAGCGTTGATGTGGAAATAGTCAAAGGCTGTCTGAGGCCCGAAGCCGTCACCTCCTGTGTCAGTGCTGTTCGGTGTGATCTGACTCTCACTGGGGTCAACGTGGTTGGTGGAGAACCATTCAAACAGGACCTCTCCCGTAGTCACGTTAACTTCCTGGAAGACGCCTTCAGACAACCAGCCCAATCCAGTGGTGATGTTGAAGTAGGATAGATCGAATGGCACAATCTGGTAAGCACTGAGAATTGCCGTGTCGCCATCGTTAAGCAGCTGGAATTCGTGCATGTCTGCAGGTTCGGTGTTTCCTCCCGTCTGAACTGTTGCCACAACCTTGTAATCTGAATCGACGATGACACCTTGGCCAATTCCATAGCCATTCTGTTGATTGACCTGAGTGAAGCAGAGATGGGGTTGTCCCCTGTATTCGCAAGGGCGGAAGTTGTGCGCATTTGCTGATCCAGTCACTCCATAGCCATCCCAGACGAGGTTTCCGAATTTGTCGTAGATGTAAGGTGCTGGCTTGATTGCCTTGTACGGCGAGACGAAGACATAGCCAGGTGTGAAGTCTGCTTGCAGAGTAACATTCAGAGCAGGTGCTTCAGATAGAGGGCGAGTGTAGAAGAAAGAGACGGGTTGAGTCGTGTTGTCTGCTGTTACTTTGGTCTGCGCAACAACCCTGGATGCCAGAGTCAATGCCGCGCAAGTCAAAGGAGTAAGCCGCATGATGAAGGTGATGTGGTGCAGAAGGTGGCAAGAATTATCAGAACGTGCAGGAGGTAGAGGTAAAGAAGAGAGTTTGCTGTCTCATGAAGAAACAAAAGTCAGAAAAGAAGAAGGTTAGAGTTAACAGTGTAGGCACGACAGCAGGCGACCTCGTCTTTCTATCCTCACAAGACATCATACATAGCAGACACAAGGGCATTGTTCCTGGTTTTCAACCATGGTCCGTTCTGAACTGGGAGCCGCACTCCGATTGTCGATCTTGAGCCATCGGAGTCTTTGCACGGCATGCTTGTTCGTCATGCAACATGCACACATCCGCCCTATCCATCTCATAGTGGACCGCCTGATCCGGGAACAGTACATGCGACAAACATCATGAACTCCTCCTAAAACGTGGCATGAGAAAGCAGGAGAACAATGTTTGTGCAACAACTCAGAAGTCGAAGCAGTCCTGCGGTCTCCCGTACATTGACACCTTGGCATCACATTGCAAACTGCCACGCGGTTTTGTCCTTCGTGAGACGAGACATGCTCGCGTGCTAGCCACCTGCTTTGAGATCTGCTTTTCCTGCAAGATCAAGCAACAGGTTATCTTGAAACTCTAATGATCACAGCCACGCGCATCAAGAGTGTCGCCGACGTCAGAGGCGTGGTATACAAGAGGCGGGACATCCACTCGGCTGAATGCGGGCCCCCACCTTGAGACATGCACAAGCGAAAAGGCACGCGGAGAAAAGGTCCATACCAAGCTGCAGAAGTACATGAGAGAATCGATTTCAGAAGAGCATGACTCTAGAGAAGGTACAGCCACAAAACCTGATTGTGGAAGGATAGAAAGTCTCTGCATCATAGAGAAAGTCACTTCACAAGCATTGAGGAACATGGAGAATGTTGTGATGATCGAAAATCAAACCGCCAAAAAACTTCGTCCTTTGAAATTGCAGTGGGTATAGACATCTGTCGTGAAGAAAAATCCGTAAAGCTCTCCCTCTTCTCGTCCTCTCTCAACTCTCGGTCGGCGGCATGGCTTTTTGTGTGAAAGAAAAAGTACAAGCCCTCGGTGTACCAATAGAAGAAAAAACCAAGGGCTTGTCTCTTCTGTCCAAGATGGTGGCATCAAAGGCAACAAAGGAAAATAAAAGAAAAATCAGAAGAAAATGCATGATCGGTCTCTCTCCCCCCATCACATCAAATGCCCTTCGTGTCCGTTGTGTTTTTTCCTCGTCCTCAGCGGTTAGAAAGGCAAGACTCGACCTGTCCCCTCCACCTAACGTATACCACCCCCTTGTGTGAAAGTGCATACAAGAAAGCTTTTGTTGGAGACTGGCCGTTGCGATCAAAGGTCATGACGGTCGTGAAAAAAAAGAAGCAAGACGGAATGCGCAAAGCTGGTCAAGAAAAAGAGACAGTCGTCAAGAACAGACGAGCAAGCCCTTAGTTGGGGCAAGCGGCCTGGACGTGGCCGGGCTGCTTGCACTTGTAGCAGACACGGTCGTGGCTGATCTCGGCAGAGCAGTCGCGAGAAAGGTGACCGACCTCACCGCCTGTTGGTTGTGTTAGCAAATGTTTTGGCTGGAAGAATGAACAGATCAGGGAGACAGACAGTTGTAGCACTTCTGGCCCTGGGTGCAGTCGCGAGACATGTGGCCGAAACCACCGCAAGAGTAGCAGGTCTGGCCACGGGGAGCGCCGTAGCCCTGGCTCTGGTAGCCACCCTGCTGCTGCTGGAAGCCGCCGCCCTGGGAGCAGTTGCGGGCAATGTGGCCGACCTGGCCGCACTTGTAGCACTCCTGACCACCGCCCATACCGGCACCACCACGGGGAGCACCGCCCTTGGGGCACTCGCGGGAGATGTGACCAGTCTCACCACAGCCGTAGCAAGACTTCTCCTTCTGGGGGTTGGTGCACTCGCGAGAGAGATGGCCCTGGCCACCGCAGTTGTAGCAGGTGGGGTTACCCTTGGTGGGGCAGTCGCGGGCCTGGTGGGAGACGTCGCCGCCTATGGTGAAGAATGTCAGTCTATGCTCTTGGAGTGATGAAGTGGATCCTCGAGCGGCAACAGCGCAGATGATGCTTGACAGGTGTCGGAGGGACAGATGACAGTTGCGCACTATTGCGCGCCGAAGAATCGAGTGAAGAAAACGTACAGTTGTAGCAAGCGCGGCCAGTCATGGGGGGAGCGGGGGCACCGAAGTTCTGCATGTTGAAGGTGTTGTGTTGTGAGAAGATCTCGGTAATTGATAGAGAGTCGATGTAGTGGTTGCAAAGAGCAAAGTTTTGAGAGGTTGGTGAAGGTTGGTGAAGAAGTGGAAGCGACGAGAAAGAGGCGAGTGTGGAGGCAGAGGCAGAGGCAGAATCCGCGCTTCCCTCCAACAATTCTCGAACGGCAGTCCGTGTGAGTGGGTCAAGATGAAAGCTTGGACCTTTTGCGCTGCTTTCACTTTGCGAAAAGCTTCAGACGCCTCGGCCAGTCCAGAACAAGCAGGCGGGGTTACCTTTAGATCCTCTTGATCGTGCCTTCCTCTTCGGGATTGTTTGTCCTGTTGAAAAGCAAACTCTCAGTGATCAATCAGCTCCTGGGTGTCTCTGCCTTTACACCCCTTCTTGAGACATCGCGACCAAGGACATGCACGTCAGTGTTTTCTTGTAGCAGCATCATCAACATCATCATCATCAAGCATATTCCTCATTCACAGCTGCCGGCAGTACTCGTAGTTTTCCTCGTACAGGTGGGGTATATCTTCAACATCAAGTCTCTCTTCGTTCTCATAATAAGCCATTTTCCTCATCCTCATAAAACCTCTCCAAGTGCCTCTGGTCTCTCCAATTGCAGTCATCTGCCATATCACTAGAATGCGGCACCGCCATCGTTCTCTCCAGCAAGCGCTCGCGCATTCTCATCCGCCAACTGCGCTCTGAAACTTGCAGTCTCGCTGTCGCGGCTGAGCTTGGCCCATTCTTGCAAACCTTTGCGCTTGCGTGCTTGCTTGTCTTCGATGACCTGTCGCAACTTTTCCGCCTCATCCTCTAGCTTGTTCAGGCGGCCTCTGTCGTAAAGTTCGGGTGCCTTGATACCGCCATCGACGACACGCGGCAAGTCTGTCAGGTAGACATTGACCGGCTTGGCTCCTCGATCAAACTCGCCCGTACCACCCATAACTGTGTCGGCTTTGGGTCCAGAAGGTAAAGGTGCTCCGTTGGGTGCGAAGCGTGTGGTACGTGGGTATGTGCCTGAGCCATGTACGCCACCTCTGAAAGGTGGTGGAGGAGCGTGTGAGCTCATAGAGCCGCGGGGGCCTGATGGTGGTGTCGAGGCAAAGTCCGGATCTCTGTTGTGCTGTGACACATAACCACCACCTCGACCTCCGCGGTATGATGGCCCACCATACGGCCCTCCTCTTCCACGTGGTCCATGGTAGTCACCGCGTGGGACGAAGTCTCGGGGAGGATAATCTCTTTGGTAGCCGCCCCTGGTTTGCATGCCTCCTCTTGGGTGTGTCGGGGGAGAATTGGCTCTCATTCTTGGACCGGTGGGGATCGGAACATCACTAGCGGCTTGAGCATAAGATCTGGAAGCACCAGGTCCTGTTGGCGGAGCTCTGGTCAAAGGTTCGTCTAGCCTTGCAGGACCAGTTGGGGGAGCGCGAATGGCTGGTCCGGTAGGAATTTCACGCTCGCGGGGTGGCGGAGTAGGGTCGCGCTTACGAACAGGGGAGCGGACGTCGGTCGGAGGAGGTATCGGTGATCTGGGTCTGGAAGGAATAGGTGATCGCGGTCTTGAAACGATAGGTGATCGAGGGGGGGCGGGAGCTGGAATTGGCGAAACAGCACGTGCGGGTATGCGATTCGCGAACAGGTCGTCTTTTGGAAGGGGATCAATAGCGGCAAGTCTGCTGGGATGGATGGGCGGTGATGAGCGTCTTGAGCTGGTAACAGATGCAGCACCTGAGTGTTCGGTCGTCATGAGATCAGGGCGTGGTCTTGCGGGCGATGGGGAGCGACGTCTCCAGTCGACCTTACGAGGGTTGATGTTCTCGTTGTGCTGCATGGGCGAACGAGACAATAGGCGATAACCACGAGTGACACCACGAGGGGGAGTCAAGCGCATCTCACGCCTGTCACGTCCAAGACCGGGGCTGACGTCTCTCGACGGTGGGTAGGCATTGTATCTTGAACGAGGTGGAGAGTCGAGCCTTTCACGCTTCGCTGGAGGCGGAGATCTTCTGCCACGGCTGCCGGCAGGTGAGACATCACGACCGCGCTTCAAAGGAAGGGGAGAACGGTCGCGAGGGGCACGTACTGGCGAGCGGGTGTTGTATGGAAGAGTGTCTCTGTGGAAGCGCGAGGCAGGCGGTGGTCTGTAGCTCTCGTCCCTCATGAAACCACCTCTTCTAGGTGGTGGTGAGCGAGCTCTTCCTCTGTAGCTGTCTCCACCGTCTCTTGGCCTGAAGGGCGGAGGGCTTCGTGAGCGGCGGCGGAAGGGTATGGGCGAGCGGCTGCGATTTCTCGGGGGAGCACGATATGAATCGACATATGCATTGCCTCGAGGTGGTGAGCGAGGTGCACGGTATGTGTCTGATCGCGGAACTGGAGAGCGCGGAGGGCGATACGACTGACCGCGGCCGTCGCCGTATTGGTCCTCACGTGGGAAGGGTCTGGAGGAAGCATCAGTGACACGGCGCCAAGTAGAGATGGATATGTGAGCACCACCTTCGATCCCGATCACGATCTCTGTCCATGTTTGCTGCTTCGTGCGTTGGTTTTTCGTTCGGCTGTCGAGATGGCGGCCAACAAGAATCTATGCCGAAGCTCTGATGATGTGAGGCAGCTGTGTTTGCGCTTTGTCAAGGGACAAACATTTGGACATGCGAGTCCGTGCTTTCAGACCCCAGCTTTTCTCTAACCCACGTGACACGGCCATTCTCCTCCAGCCTCTCCCTCGCTCCAACATGTCCATGTCCATGTCCATGTCCATGTCTGTCTGCAATTTGATACGCTTGGTTCTCTCTGTAGCCAGCCGTTAGTCGCAAGCTTACCTGTCCTCTCACACACTAGGCAGACAACCTGGGGCAGTGCCTCATCTCGTCCAGAAGCACATCCGTTGCTGCAAATTAGATAGAATTGTCAATTGGGTTGCTTCATTTCATCTTGCTTTCTTTTAGCTGATCATGAGGCGCTTCATTCCCAAGGCTCGGTCCAGATGCAGGGTGGTAAACCGGTAAAGTGGATCCAGTGACCTTCCTATCTCCTGCTACTCTTGCTGTCACCGCCTCCTCTTCTGCGCTCGTTTCTCTCCTTATCTTGCTTCAGCCTCTTGTTGCTCTCTTCGGCAATCATTTGGCTCAAATCTTCCTGATCAACTCTGCCCTTCCACTGTCCCTCGGCTTGTGCTTGTCTTTGTGCCTCAAACTGTCTTTGAATCTCGTCCTTGCTCAAGCGGTCGTCTCTTTCGAGGACGTCTACGTCTACACTGACATCGATGTCGCCGACCTTGCGCTTGCTGCCTCTGTTTTCTTGTCCCAGTACGGGTAGATTTTGCTGTGCTGCCCGCAAGTCGTAGGCCCTCTCGCCTCCAAAGAAACCCTGGGCACGGATGTTTTGTTCCGGAAGTACCTGGTATGCTGATCGGGGAGCGCCATTGTCTTCGGGTTCGGCCGCTCTTGCGTTCTTGCGTAGTTCGAAGTCACCTCCCATGCTCTCAATGCCAATCTCGGTAGGTACAGCTGATGCCATGCCGCTTGGTGTCTCAAGTCCTGTGCCAACATCTTCCTCGTCCATTGCCTCATCACCATTTTCCTCATCTTCATCTTCATCCTCCTCTTCTTCTTCCTCTTCCTCTTCGCGTTCTTGTAGCTCACCCCATAGAGTCTTCTCTACCGGTGCTCCAGTCGGTGCCTCTTCGTCTTCCGCGCTGCTAACACCGAAGATGTCACCACCAAATAGAGGTCGGTTGGTGTACTCGTCAACAGGCGGCTTTCCGTAGCCACCAGGGTGGAAACCCCATGATGCGCCTGGTGGCGGAGGGGCATTCAGGCCAGGAATCTTGAGACCAGAATATGATGGAGGAGGACCGAATCGTTGTTGGTTGATGAGCCATGGTGGAGGAGCGCCAGGAGGCATGTTGAGAGCCTCTCTCAACTCGTCGCTCAACTCACCAGGTCGCAGATGGCGGAGATTAGTCTCGTACTCCTTACCCTCGTAGTAGACCTCACCGTAGCGAGTGAGCGGAGGCTTGGTTTGGTGGCGGAAGAAGGCTTCATAGAGCTTCTGGTAATCAATGTCAAGTTTTCCAAGCTTTCCCTGAACTCTCTCGCGCTGTTTTTGTTTCAACGTCGCTTCAGCCTGCTTTTCTAAAACAGCGTCGCGCATCTCAGCGATACCAGTATCGGCGATAAACTTGGGCAAGTTAAAGTGTGTCTTCTCGATACCACGCTTGGAAGAGAGATATTCGCGCTTCAGGGCCCAATGCGACGGCACAGGTACAACATTGCGCTGTGACTTGATACGCACGAGTAGTAGCGGGTCTGAAGCATCAATGTCCGTCCATTCAACGAGCTCTGGCTTGCGCACTAAGCGTTTGAGCTCGGCGATGGTCAACTTGCTGGCGGCCTTGCGTGCCTTCTTTGACAGCTTTGGCTGGTTCTCGTCCTCCTCGTCAGGGATGTCATCGTTGTCATCATCGTAGAAAATCTCGGGCTTCTCGTCTTCTTTTGTTTGCGTCTTGTCCAGCTCATTGAACCTAGAGAGGACGCTCTGAAATTCGGCATAGAGGGGGTCATCTTCGGGGATGGTAAAGTCGTCGTTCGGGAGGTCATTATTTTGCATGGGGTCATTGCGAGTGTTGACTTGAGCGTCGGGTTGGCGACCAGTCTCGGGCTTCGGGGTTTCTGCTTCGGAAACATCGGTGGACTCGGCGACGGATGGGGTGACGGATGCCTTAGTCGAAACAGTGTCAGTCAAAGATGGCACAGATTGGGAAAGAGGTCTACACACGGAGCGTTCTTTCTGGGCCTTCTTCTGCTGTCTGCGGAAGGCGTTCTTGCTGAGCTTCTTTGCGCCAGCGCCTCCATTGACAGCTACGGCTGCCATCTTGACCTCTTGCGTCGTCTGCCTTTGTTGTGCCTAGCTGATCGAATGCGCAAGTTTGTTGGATGAGCGAAGTTGTTCCAAGTATATCGAAGCGGACGGACGGCAGCGGTCCTCGGTGTTTGAATTGTGCTTGTCGGAGTGAGATGACTTTTGAGAGTTTGGATGGAGCGTCAAGTTGCAGCTTCGCGCTCCGGATCCTCTTCGGCATTTGCGCCTCGTCCTTCTTTCCTCCCTCAGAAGCAAACAGCCGTCCAGATATTATGTCAACACTCATTAAGCAGCCCTCTCTTGTTTATCATAGCATCCACTGCTCTCTTCAACGCCCTGTTACAGTTGTCGCAAATCCACTTCTTCTCATCCAAATGCACCTTGTCCTGTGTCTTCTTGCACAATCCTAATCTCCTGACTCCACACTGCTCTATTCTGCCTTCGTGATTGTGGTTGCAGCCCTCGTTTCTGACGATGTTTCTGATGCACATTGCTGCCCTTCTCTCGAGTCGCTGGTATTTGGTGAAGCTTTGAGCTGCTCAACCATGTTTGGAGAGTTGCATTGCTTGACCTGCCTTTACTCTCTTTGTCTCTGCTTGCATTTCATTGACATCATGTGTGCCTGGTTCCGGCACTACCACATGGCTTCTGGTATGTGTCCACCCCTTGCTTCATCCTCCCGAGCCTCCACTTGTCGCACTGCATAACTCAGTATCACGTAAGAACAGCCTGTTGTCGCATCCCTTGGCTTGTTTACGAACCATGGCCAAGATGGCTTTCTCACACATCCTCACCGATCTCGCTCTCCAGTCGCTCTTCGTGCCGTACGACAGCCCATGAGCGAGTGTCAATGCCCTTGGAAGAATTGGAAGCAGTATTGAGTTGTGATTCATGTCACGATTCAGATAGCAGCCAACTCATGTGTGTCAATGTCAAGCTCCAATTGTATAGAAAGAAAGAAAGCTAGTTACACATCGCCCGAAAATGCGCTGCAAGGCAAGGCTAGCCTTGCTGAATCCTTCGCTTCCTTCGCTGATGCTTGTAGTAGCAGAAAATTCCCCATATGCCCTGCTCGACTTCTATTGAGGAGGCGGCCGTAATGTCTTTGTCGTATCTTCGTGTCGAAAAAAGAAGTTGAACTGTTCGAAGATCATCCCATATGTTCAACCCCTTCTTTTGATTTTGTTCGTGGATGGCGCTATGCAAACTAATGCAAAAAAACAACACATCCCAAGTAAAAAGTACAGTTGTGGAACCCCTAAGATGAAGTCGTTGTTCAACAAATCGCGAGACTCGATCAGTAATTGCCCATGTTGGACGAACGAGAGGCACGGGAAGCGTGGCCGAACTGCTGGTAGCCCTGGCCGAAGCCGTTGGACTGCTGCTGGCCAGGCTGAGCGAGCATGTTGTTGATCGATCCATGGTGACGATGGTGAGAGGTGGGAGAGCCCATGCTGGAAGCGCCGTAGTTGCCGACGGAGTTACCGACAGGGCTGTTGCTTGTGTATGAGCTCACGGTGCTGGATCTGCTGGTACGGAAGGGAGTCGAGCCGATCTGACCAGGAGTCATGGTGCTGGGAGGAGAGATGGCGCCAGGGAGGCCGTTGAGGTGCTGGTCGTAGTCCTGAATCTTGCCAGCGATGCGACGACCATAGGGAGTGTGACGGATCGAGTGAAGGATGGGACGGATGTTGTCGATGAGACGAGCCTTGGTCTCAGGGTCGGCGTAGTCCATGGCCGTCTGGACTACGTAGTTGGCGTAGGAGTCGCGGAGAAGCTTCTCGAGATCAACAGGGTTCATAATCTCATTGATGAGAGCGCGTCTGGTGTTCTCGTTGCCAGTGCGAATCGACTTCTCGATGACGTTGGAACTGAACTTCTGTCTGGAGAGGATTGCAACGTTGCCGAGGAAGCTCTCAGCGAGAGGCTCGGAGAAGGCAGGCTCACCAAGGTCGAGGATGTACTGTACAACATAGTTGCCGAAAGGATCCTGAACAAGAGTGAAGGCGTTCATGGTGATGTACTGAACAAGCTGACCCTTCTGGTTGCCAGAAGCATGGTCGATACAGCGCTGGAGAACACAGCAGCCATGACGATGAGTGCCGACAATGACACAGCTAGTGCCAACAGCGTCAAAGATGAACTGGGCGTCCTCGGGGGACAGATGGTTGAGGCACTTCTGGATGACGTGGTTGCCGTTGAGATCTTGGATGAGAGGAACGACTTCGTATCTCAGAGCCTCGGTGATGATCTCGATCTGCTCGGGGGTCGAGATGAACTCAATCATCTTCTGCAGAGCGCGAGTACCGTGCTGGTTGAGAGCAATCTTGACCATAGAGGGTGCGGCTGCGCGGATGAGAACAGTGCGCTGATCGTCGTTGGCGTACTCGAGGAGCTTCTGGCAGAGGTAGTTGCCGAAGGGGTCTGTGTGGAAGAGTCAGCATACGTCAAAAGAAGTGTGAACAAGTCACTCACCAGTCATCAACTCGATCATGTGAGGGTTGGTCTCCTCGAAGATGAGTCTGATGTTCTCAGCATTGCCTTCTTCGAGCTTCTTCTGCAGGTAGCGACAGCCGTGCTGATCCTTGCAAAGGCCATAGATCTCGCCAACGACATCCTGCAAATCGACATTGAGGTAGCGCGAGTTGTCTGAAGTCATGTTAGCAAAAATTGTTGTTTTGTTTGTGGAGGGAAAGAAACACGTACCTTCCCCGTTCTGGCTGCGGCGTTGTTGCATGACGCGAGCCTGGCTGTCGTTGTAGCGCGCGGGGCTCTGCTGGGAGAGTTGCTGCGAATAACCACCACCAAATCCGTGCTGGAAGCCGGGCATGGGACCGGGCGGGCTAGCCCACTGACCTCCACCCTGGTTGCCAACATACATCTGGTTGAAGCCATTGCCCAACATCTGCATACCATAGCCGCCGTAGTAGGCTCCATTGCCGTAGCTCTGCATGGAAAGAGGGCTTGAATGACCGTTGCCGTTGCTGTTGGCGTTCGTGATGGCGTTGAAGGCGCGAGCAGGCTCGAAGGAAGGCGAAGCGACTGAAGGTCCGAAGGGTGCAGCACTGGCTTGGAGGCCAGATCTTTGCGAGGCGGCGCTGGAGTGTTCTTCGGGCTTGTTCTGTTCTTGACGAGAGGGGGTGTGGAAGCCGTTCTGGTGACCGTTGCCGAGGACAGAGGTCTGGCGAGCAGGAGAGATGAACTCAGGGCGAGGGCTTTGAACGGCGCCAGAGATGTCGGAGAAGTTGCCGGCGTTTGTGCTCTTCAAGGTGGGAATGTCGTTGGTCGAGTAAGAGCCCTGCAGCTTGGGCACGCCGTTTGAGCCAATACCCTTGGGTGAGGCCAGAAGACCAGGACGCTTGGAAGTAGCAAGGCCACTGAACTTGACTTCGACAGATCGTCTGTTGGCGGCAGTGTTCTTTGCGGTGTTGAGCTCGGTCAAGATACCGTTGAGAGGAGACATGGCAGCCTCGCCGTATCCAGTCTGACGCATGGCGCTGGGAGGAAGACTCTGTCTGTTGGTGCGGGAGGCGTTGGTACGATCTGTCATGAGCTGATTGTCGGAGCCGTTCTGCTGGGCCTGGGCCAGTTCCATGGCTGCGGAAGAAGCGGAAAGCTGCATACCCTCGCCGTCACGACGAACGAGAATAGGGAACTTGTCGTTGCTGGTCTGGAGCTGAAGGTAGTTGTTTGCGTCAGGAGAAGCGGCCTGGTTCTGGACACGGGTCGACTTGTGGTCGTCCTCGTCGCCAAACAGAAAGCCGGTGGTGTTGACAGAGCCAAGGAGGGAAGACAGTTCGGCCATCTTGACAGGCATTGAGTTGCGGTTGAGGCTGTTGGTGATTGGAATTAGAACAAAAGTTGAGATCGTGTGATCGAAGTTGTGCGAGAGATCGTGGTGTTTGAGATGAAGTATGAGTACGACAAGGTGATGAAGAAGAACAGTGACCAGCACTGATGAAGGTAACAAATGATGAACAAGTCCAAGGTTTGTTGAGGTGGAAGGAGTAGTGGAAGGAGTAGTAGAAGGAAGGAGGTAGGGAGAGTAGGAGGTGGGTGAGGTACTTTATAGTTGTTGAAAAGGAGGGAGTGAATAGCTTTGAGCGGTATTGTCGAGTTCAATGAGACAATTGACCACTCGTATTGAAGGGAACCATTGAAGTTCGCTTACTACCAATGGTATGCGGAAGGAGGGAGGTGAAGTGTGAAAGCAGGACTTGGGACAATAGCTGATGAATAAGAAGGAGATTTGTACATACTTGGCTGCGGCGCGGTGATTGATGTCCGCGAACGAATAAGCGTTCTCCTCCTCATCTTCGTCTGAGCCACGGCGCGAAGCAGGCACTGATCTGGAAGGAATAGATGACGTGTGAGTATGAGAGGTGACAGGCCTAGAGAAGGCTGCATGGGGAGATGTAAGTTGCGAGCCTGAACGACTGGGACGAGTCGGGAAACCAGGAGGCGATGCCATACTAGCAGTGGACAGACGAGCGCTGTGTACACGATTGACGGAGCTATAGTAATCTGGTGGCGTGGTGGGCTCGCTCAAGTGTCCAGTTGTGAACATGGTGATGTCCTGCTCCAACTTTTGTTGCTCGTCGACCTCACGACGAGTTTCCGGGTCAATCATGGCCATCTGTGCCTGGATACGACGTTGCTGAGCAAGAAGTTCTTCGTATTGACGAGTTTTCCTCTCTGTCTGCGAGACGTCAGTACCGGATGTGCCAGGAATGTAAGATCCCGAACGTTCGTGCATAACGACGGTTCGCTCTGGCTAGAAGTGGGAAGGTAAAATGCACAACAAGATATGGCAAAAGGTAAACGAAGCAGTGGGCCAATATTTGACACAAGTGGGACATGTCTTGAAAAATCACGAGAGAAAAACAACGAGCGTCAACGACTAAAGCCCAGGACGAAATTCCCGACCAAAAACACGGAGGATTGGACGACAAGGTCGACCGGGGGAGGCATCAGAACCAGATTTCGGGATGCAGACTTACGGGAGTAATCTTGTTGAAGGCCTGCAGCAAAAGGACTCAGTCAGCATATCTTCTTTGACCAGAGGTATCTTCTCAACCATGCTGTCGCAACCGTAACCAACAGCAGCAAGTCAACCCAACGCGGACATGACCGCTTGGTATAGGTCGACACAGTCCTAAGGCATGGTATACCCCAATCCTCCTCTTTCAACATGGAAGATATAGGAAGTAGGCTCACCGTCATGGCGGGATCGGCAGCCTGACGTCGCTGCTGAGCGATAGGCGATAAGGTAGGCAGGGCATTCGTGGTAAAGCGACGTTGCAGGCTTCCGCGACCCTCTGCAGCAGTAGCAGCCAGGCTGAGGTTCCGCAAAGGCGATAGTGGCGAGGGAAAAGTGGTAGCTGATGTTGGGTAGGGCGCATCTTCTCGCGGCGACTGATGAGGGCGGTACAAGAGAGCGCCGTCGGGTCTGTCTGAGAGGCCTTTGGAGAAAGCCATGCTGATACGATACGAGTCCTCCTGCTGGACTGGTCAGTGGTGCGACTCGTAGACACATGTCAGGTATGGCTATTACTCAAACAGGCGGTGACTTGAATGTGGGGGTAGGCGCTTTGGATCAAGGGGTCCAGGAAGAGCGACTCTGGCCGGGATGGAGAGGGTGAGGCTGTCTCAACTCGTACATACAAGGCAGGCCTCGCGCTCAAGCAGTACAATACAAAAACACACTTCCAATCATACACCACGCGCGGTAAGAATGAACGACGGAGAGAAAGAAGAAGCTCTGCTTGTCCGAAGCCTCAGGTCCACTGCCAGCCAACTGTGGAGAAAGCATCAAGCCTCGCCGCCGGTTGAGTTTCACACGCCGCGGTTAAGGCCCAAGCGTGCATCCTTCTCCAAGAGACTACCTAGAGTCCAACCCTCGCGACAGGTCAGACTCCAGGAACATCCGACTGCCCTTTCTTTTGCTGCCACGAACATGCCACTTGGACCATCCTCGAATCATCTCCCACCTGTTCTTTGCCTTTTCCGCAGGGTCATGCAGGGCAGAAGCCCGCCGGTTTGCTGACCTACTTTTCGTCATATCCCGCTACCTCCCCCCGAACAAGACCGTGCTTTTCAATCTCGCTATCACGAGTGTTTGCTGTCTGTACACGTGCAGCTTCACGAGCCGTCTAGACTTGATCTGCCTCTTAGGCCATCGCCCAACATTCCGAGGTCCAGTCCTGGGCTTCATTGCCATGCAACAATTCACTCCCGTTGCAGTGTCGTATTGCCTGAGACTTCTTACCCGAACTGGCAGGTGGGATTGGTGGATTGTATTCAAGTTAGGAGTCTGTATTCACATGTACTAGACGATGTTCTAGAGTTGTCAGTGATCGCGATTCTGATCAAGACCATGCACATCGCTCGGCGAGACAGCGACTTCCTCATTTCTGATCTCACGGAATTCTGGTGATCGTTAGCTGTATCTCTCGTTGGATAATGCTGTGCACCTCATACCTTTTTAAATGACATCCCTACCATGATACTGCTACTGTAGCTGAACTGGTTTACTCGAGCAGATATCGCATTTAACCAAGGTTGCCATTTGAGAGACCCTGGCCAGCTTGGCGCGATTGTCCAACGCCCGCTCGGCTTGTCTGCCGAGGGCTGGCTTTCCGTCTTCCGGTCGCAGCTTTGACCCAGAAGAATCTCGAGAACAATCCAAAAGGCAAACTCGACCGTGGACAACTCTCACTCGTAGGCGCGTACTGCTATCGAATAGTCCTCTCAGTCTTCTGAAAAAGAAGATCATTGTATCTTTGAGGTGCTGCAAGTCGTAGTCCCGGTACGGCGCGATAGCAACGCAGTTCCCGCGATCTTCACAGAGGCGCATACAACTTTTGACCCCGCCACTTTTTTTCGTGACTGGTCTATCGCATCGAAAGCTTTGCATCGCCAATCGAGCACCTCGTGCTTCGGCGAGAGCACTTCGTTTCAGTGGTTGATCCTGCTTTTGCGCGCTAAATCTTGTCGCTACCTGTGAAAATGCCTCCCAAGGCTCGCGTCGCTCCGCCAAAGGTAACAACACAATAAGATCTAGCTATCACTTCGATGCACTACTAACGATCTGCAGGCTCAGACGAGGAAGGCATCGGCTGCAGCAAACGTAATACCAGCAGCATCAAATGTCAACTCGCAACCACAAGCGCCAGTAGATGGCGAAACACCAGCACAGGATGCCACAGCCATGCCACCACCGGCTAGAAAGAGGCGGCATTCTCATTCCACCGATCCTGTAAGACCATTGTTCCATTTGTTTGGCTGATAATCGCTAATCTTTCGCAGTCCGATACTCTGCTCGAACCTTTCTATTACGGCAAAGGCTTGACTGATCCTATCAACACAGCAAGGGTGAGCCGCTCTTCTCCCTGGAAGCACAAGAACCAGAAGAGCTAATCAAACCAGGACAAATGGAACCTCCTGCCAGCTTTCCTCAAGGTCAAAGGTCTGGTGAAACAACACATTGACTCTTACAACTTCTTTGTCGACACCGAGCTCAAGACCATTCTTCGCGCCAACGCCACTGTCCATAGCGATGTTGACCCTAACATGTTCATCAGATACACTGACATCCGCATTGGCAAGCCGGAACGCGTTGAAGACCGCCATAGTACGGTACCTGGTCTCTCTGGTCCTGGCATCACGCCCAACGAGTGTCGCCTGCGCGATCTGACATACTCGGCTCCAATCTACGTCAACTTCGAAGCCAGATCGCAGAATGGTCTGAAGATGGAACGTAACGTGTACATCGGAAGAATGCCTGTCATGCTGAGGAGTAACAAGTGTGTCTTGTCTGGCCGGTCAGAAAAGGAAATGGGCTTGCTCAACGAATGCGCCGTCGATCCTGGTGGTTACTTTGTTGTCCGCGGTCAAGAAAAGGTCATTCTGGTCCAGGAGCAGCTCAGCAAGAACCGTGTCATTGTGGAAATGTTCAAGGGAATCATTCAGGCCTCCGTCACCAGTCACACTGCAAACGTCAAAACCAAGACTTATGTTCTTCTCAAGAAAGGTCTGATCGTTCTCAAGCACAACTCTCTTACCGAGGACATTCCCGTCGCGATCGCTCTGCGAGCCATGGGAGTTCAGTCAGACCATGAAATTATGCTTCTAGTCGCTGGCGATGACGCTGTGTATCAGGATGAGTTTTCTGTCAACCTTGAAGAGGCCGCTCGCTCCGGAGTGTCCACCCAAGAACAAGCCCTCGAATATGTTGGTGCACGCCTACGACCTGAGAGATTTGGTCAATATGGTGTGCCCAAGAAGACCAACAAGCAAAACGCTGTCGAGAAGCTGTCCAACACAATCATTCCTCACGTTGGCGTGACAGCCATGAACTTCCGACCAAAGGCTCTTTATATTGCTTTCATGGTCCGCAGAGTCATTATGTGTATGCACGATCCGAAACTCATCGACGACCGAGACTACCTTGGTAACAAGCGTCTGGAACTCTCCGGATCAATGATGGCTCTGTTATTCGAGGATTTATTCAAGGACTTCAACAAGCTCATCAAGCAAAGTTGGGATAAGGTCTTGAGGAAACCGAACAGAACTCGCGCGTTCAACCCTGCCGATTACATCACTATGCACGAATCTCGAATCACGCAAGGTCTGGAGCGTGCCATCTCAACTGGTAACTGGACATTGAAGCGTTTCCGCATGGACCGAGCTGGTGTCACTCATGTTTTGAGTCGTCTGAGTTTCATCGCCGCTCTTGGTATGATGACCAGAATCTCCTCTCAATTCGAGAAGACTAGAAAGGTTTCTGGTCCTCGTGCGCTACAACCCTCTCAATTCGGTATGCTTTGCACTTCAGATACTCCCGAAGGTGAGGCCTGTGGTCTGGTCAAGAACTTGGCTTTGATGACACATATTACCACGATGGACGAAGAAGACCCTGTACGCAAGATGATCTTCGTGCTTGGTGCCGAGGATGTGACATCTGCAAGCGGTACCGAGCTCTACGCCGATGGTGCCTACATCATCTTCCTCAACGGTACACCTGTGGCCTTGACTCGCGAGCCCAAGCGTTTCCTGATCGCCTTCCGCAGATTCCGTCGCATGGGAAGAATCTCTGAATTCGTCAGCATCTACATCAACCACCACCATAATGGTGTACATATTGCAACCGATGAAGGTCGTATCGTCCGACCACTCATCATTGTCGAGAAGGGCAAGTCAAAGGTCACGACACGATACCTCGAATCTCTCCGCAAGGGCACACTCGAGTTTGATGATTTCCTTTCACGTGGACTTGTCGAGTACCTCGATGTCAACGAAGAGAACGACTGTAACATCGCAGTCTACGAACATGATATCAACCAGCACACTACACATCTTGAGATTGAGCCCTTCACCATCCTCGGTGCCGTTGCCGGTCTTATTCCCTACCCTCACCACAACCAGTCTCCCCGTAATACCTACCAATGCGCTATGGGTAAACAAGCCATTGGTGCTATTGCTTACAATCAACTCACAAGAATCGATACGCTGCTTTACCTCATGGTATATCCGCAAAAGCCCATGGTCAAGAGCAGAACGATCGAACTCATCAAGTACGACAAACTTCCTGCAGGCCAAAACGCCATGGTTGCTGTCATGTCATACTCTGGTTACGATATTGAGGATGCTCTGGTTCTGAACAAAGCCTCTTGCGATCGTGGTTTCGGACGCTGTCAAGTATTCAAGAAGGTCAGCATGCCACTGAAGCAATACCAGAACGGTCAGACCGACCGCATCGGCGACCGTGATCCCTCGAACCCTCGTCACAAGAAGATTGGCAACGATGGTCTCATCGAAGTCGGCGCAGAGATGGAGTCAGGCGAATGCTACATGCTCAAGGAAACACCAGTCAACCAAGGCATGAACACCACAAACGCCGGCTGGGCACCTCAACACATGTCCTACAAACTTCCCGACCCAGCCTACGCCGACAAAGTCATGATCAGCGCCAACGAGTCCAACACACCGATCATCAAGATCCAAACACGACAGACCCGCCGTCCGGAAATTGGTGACAAGTTCTCCTCTCGCCACGGTCAAAAAGGTGTCACTGGTCTTCTTGCTGAACAAACAGACATGCCCTTCAACGACATGGGTATCTGTCCCGACATCATCATGAACCCTCACGGTTTTCCTAGTCGTATGACCGTGGGCAAAATGCTTGAACTCCTGTCCGGAAAAGCAGGAATTCTGCGTGGTGGCCATGAATACGGTACTGCTTTCGGCGGTAGCAAAGTCGAAGACATGGGTGATATCCTCATCTCTCATGGCTTCAGTTACTCGGGCAAGGATCACTTGACCTCTGGTATCACTGGTGAATCTCTACCTGCCTACGTCTTCATGGGTCCCATCTACTACCAGAAACTCAAGCATATGGTGCAGGACAAGATGCACTCTCGTGCCACCGGTCCTCGCGCTATTCTCACCCGCCAACCCACAGAAGGTCGTTCGCGTCAAGGTGGTCTGCGTTTGGGAGAAATGGAACGTGATTGTCTGATCGCGTACGGTGCTTCTCAGCTGCTGCTCGAACGTCTGATGTTGTCTTCTGATGCCCATGAAGTTGACGTCTGCGAGACTTGCGGTATGATGGGTTACCAGAATTGGTGCCAGAGCTGTCAGTCCTCCAGAGGTGTCGTGAGAATGACTTTGCCATACGCCGCCAAGTTGCTCATTCAGGAATTGTTGAGTATGAACGTCAAGGCTGCTCTGAAGTTGACGGACGAGTTCCCTAGGGATGAGTAAGAGCGGTCATCTCCGATGTGAAACAAGATGCAGGGAAGAAGGAGAAGTTGCAGACAGGGAAGGCACAAAATAGCATAGCATGGTTTTCTTTATTCAATTGGTATTACTTCTGTATATTGCTTTTCTTTCCCTTCCCTTCATACAAAAATTGAAAGTTTTTGCTTGTGGAACGCATCCATCTATCCACCTCCGCCCACGCCCACATCTGCCTGCCTCTTAGCCTTCCGAATGACAAAAGGAATAGTGCCTGGACACGGACGCCAGACAAAAGAAGGTAGGAATGCCCCCTAACGGAGTCGAACCGGTGACCTCGGCATTACTAGTGCCGCGCTCTACCAACTGAGCTAAAGGGGCTTATTGTGATTGCTTGTTTCGTTCAAATCCATTATATCTATTTTGTTTGCCGACATCACAGTGTCGGATGGCTCCAAGTAATGGAGTTGATCTGTATAGCCTCTCCAGATGCCAGGATCTCATCTTGCTGTAGTTGATATGTGTCGACTTTGATTTGTTTGGAAAGTCAAGGGTGGAAACATTGGTGAAGAGTCAACATTTCTGCAACAAAGTCCGAAATAGACAAAAACATGGATTGTCGACGACAACATGACACTGTGATCTCAAAAGCTCGCGGCCATCAGAGCGTATATAACAGAGAATCGAAAAGTACATCTCAGAAACATGTAGCGGATTCGTGGATGGCATAGTCGCCATTCGATATTTCAAGACAGGGTGATGAGTACAGCGAGCTGTCATGAGTCGGAACGGCAGTCACTCCATCACAATTTTGAATGCCGACAGCTTGAAAGCACGTCTGTTAGGTCAGAGAGGGAGAACGAGGGAACGATACAATGCGAGAGGTCATAAAAGTCAAATATATGCAAAGATCTCAAGAGGAGATCGAAGCCAGCCTTTTGTCTGATCTCGAAAAGGGTATCTAGTACGCAAGTGTGTACGATGTCCACAACTCCCATGTCAACGCGTCCTTTTCCTCTTTCCCGCCGCAGCAAATTCCTTTCGCACCACTCTGTGAGGTGGCCGTCTGTGGCGTGAGGGCCGGTCTTGCCTGTTGCGTGCGCGCACTGGGCATGTCGGGCGCAACCAAGACGAAGGCCATGGACCGAACGCAGGAGCGCGTGTAGATTCGAATGAGAAGCCGATGAAACCGAGAAAGTTCTTTTATGGTGGTTTGACAAGCAGAATGAGCGTCTAGTAGAAGGACTCGACCATGGTGTCCTTGTTGGTGGTGTTGATGGCCGAGGGACCCATACCCTCGCCAAGCTTGAAGATGGACTCGACAACGCTGAGCTCGGTGGCAGTGGTATCCAGACCGGTGACGGCCATCCAGTCGTTGACGACCATACCGGCACCGACGACGGGCGAACCTCTGTTGACGGAACCGGCAACGAGAGGAACCTGGAGAAGCGAACTCAACTCATCCTGGTCCTGGATGCTGGTCTTGGGGTGGACGATACCACCAGCGTTGCTCAAGCTCATGTAGGAACCGACAAGGACGTTGTCGGCGATTGTCTGTCTGAAAACCTCGACACCCAAAACATCGGCAATGATCTCCTCGGTCTCGCGCTCCAGATCGGGGTGGACAAGGGCGACGTGGTCGTTGCAGCAAATGACGTTGCCGAGTGCGGACAGGCGCTCCTCGATGCGCTGGATCTTGACATCGTCGGGTATGCTGTTGCGCAAGTGTTGCAGCTCTTGGTCTGATGTGCTGGTGGGAACGAGGAGACCTCTGCGGTTGCCGGCTGTGAGGCGACCAATGATGCGAGTGCCGGCGATGGTGGTGTGGCAGATGGGGATAACGTCCTGGAGTTCGGCCTCGAAGACACTGGGCCGCCGGTTAGTTCATCTCTTTGCGCCTTCGTCTTTCTCTTGTTCTTACCTGTAGAAGTTCTCGGATGCACCGACAGCAACGAGGGCGTAAGAGTTTGTGAGGGTAGAGAAGACACCAACCCTGGGGCATTGGTTAGCATGCTTGCGCTCTGTTTTCCATGCTCGGTCGATTTTCTTGCTTACTCGTTGGAGTTTTCGAATTGAGCGCGGACAGCCATGATTGGTTGATTTAGTCGGTAGTCGTGAGGATTGTTTCTGGTGAAAGAGTATAAGTTGGGCGAAAGTGTGGTGGTTGATTGGATGTGCAGGCAAAAGGCAGAGGGTGGGCTTCTTGCTTCTTGCAATTCTCTCACATGTTCTTTTGCCCGCAATTTGTACCAAGGACGTCAGGGAAAGCTCGCCGCCCGCGCTTTCCTCTTTTCGGACGCCCGGTTTGACTCAAGCAAGACTGGCCAATCAGAGTCGCCCTTTCCATCTACCATCTTGACTCACCCTTCTAGAACATCTGCTCCATTGGCCGCCTCAGCATCCAGTTGCTGTTGATGCTCTTCACGAACGACTTTATTGGGCAGCCTGGTGACTTGGAACCATCTCGCTGGATCATTGTCAAAACTTCTGAACGACTTTCACGAATCGCTTGTACTCTCATCTTTGATTGAAAAGGTACGAAGAAACAAATAAGACTTTCTTTCTTGCTTGTAGTCAAGATCACTATGTCTACCAAGTATAACGCTCATGCCATCAACGAGCTTGCATGCCGTCGCTATTCTTCCATCAATACCTTCAATCATCGCGGTCCATGGTAGTGCTGGAACTCTCTATGACCAAGACTCTGATTACGTCTTCTTCTTCCATCGTGTTGCTGATACTGTGCAAAAGCTGGTCCCGCATTGTTGGAAGCTGGCGCACCGTTAGGCCCGTATCGAGCATCGTGACTGGCTGGTAGTATGGGCTGTCCCCCATACTGGGGTCCATAAGCTGGTGGTGTTGGTGGAGGTCGAGATGTTATCGCCGGTGGGCCATAGCCACCTTGTTGCTGAGGTGGAGGCGGCAGCCCATGTGGACTACCGTAGAACGGAGGGGGCCCTTGACCTTGTTGCATGGGTGCTCCCGGTAGTCCTGGGAAACCGCTTGGTGGTGCGTACGGTGCCATTGGTGGGTAGGGACCGCGTTGCTCGTAGGCATACGGAGGCGGCGGAGCTGCTCCATACATCGGATTTGGACCATATGGAGCCGCAGAAGCAGTAGGGAATCCCGACATTGGAGGCGGAGGAGCTGGCGCATAACTTGTGTGTCGAGACTCTGATGTGCTGTAAGGCCCAGGTCCAGGTCCGGATCCGTTGAAACCACTTGAGGGTCTTGGGTTGATACCGGGTAAGCTCGGTTGCGGCGCTGTGGTGGTGGTAGAACTTGGTCTTCTATCCAGAGGATTGTAATTTCTGCTACGAGGCCAAGGCCCATACAGAGACTTCTTAGGTGCAGGCATCTTCCGGGGCTTTGGTCCGTCGAGATCGCCTGGGCGATCGAGCAATGGGCCGAAAGAATCAGAAGTACTTCTCAACCTCTGATGCAAAGGTTCAAGAGTAGTAGAAGCACCGGGCAACGATGGTCGAGAACTTCTCTCTTCAGGCTTTGTGTTGTCTGCACCACTACTGACTGGCATCTCGGATCTCGATGTTTGCTGAGCAGTCGGTTGGACGGACTGCTGGAGCGGCTGTTGAGACGGCTGCTTCATAGCTGGTTTAGGAGCAAACTCAGCTTTGCCTTGTGAGTCAGTCTTCACGTTGCCCACAGCGAGACTCGACCAAAAGTCGTTAGGTGGAGGTCTAGATAGTGTTGGAGTTGATAGTGGCACAGACGCAGCTACAGTCTGCGACAGTGTATCTGCTTGGGATTGAGATGCTACCACTTGGCCGATGGATGGAAGCTGTGGAAGTCCTGATTGAAATCTATGCTCTTGCTGCTCAGGCTGTGCAGCTCGGGGGAACAGAGGAGCAGTCTGCGTCGTGGATGGCTCGAGTACAGCTTGACTGAAGCTGATAGGAACCGTAGTGGGAGGGCGCTGCTCGGTGGCTGGTTCCTCGAGAGGCTTGGTCGTGGTATCGGCTGTAGGCGCAGAAGTAGCAAGACTCTGCGCTCGTGACATACTAGGTCTTGGTACGCTGAGATTGTCTTGCCGCGAAGGTACATCTATCGGTGGTTCAGTTTCGGCCATCGAGATGTTATCCGGCATGATATTGGCAGTTGTTGATGCCTCGGCCAGCATCAAAAGTCCTAGAGCCTCGTCGTTTGGTATGATTGGAATTGCCGCTGGGGCTTCGACAATCGGGACAGGAGGTGGCTTTGCGACATCTTCTGCAGCTTCTCCCAGAGCGGCAAGAAGGCCCTTCATTTTTTGTTGAGCTTCCGCAGCGTCTCTAACGATGGGGTCGAAGGTAGTGAATGGCCTTGGGTCTTCTAGAGCGGACCTCTTATCGTGCTGATAGTGCTCATGCGCCACTTCACGACGATCGTACATCTCATCGAATAATCGTTCTGTCTCCAGAGCAGGTCTGCTTCGCCAGTGGTACTCTGGGCCCAATATACCCTTGAGTGCACCTTTAGCGGTAACACGTCGAAGCGAAGGAACAACGTCGTCGCCCTGGGTACTGAGTCAGATAGATGCGATGGTTTGGTAAAATTTAATGCACATACCTCATCATCACTGTATTCGTCGTCCTCAGCTTGCTGCTGCTGACGCAACGTGTTGAGAAAGTCGCGCTGCAAGCGAACAATCATATCCTCCTTGATATCTCGTGCAACATGCTATATCGCAAGTCAATCAATAGCCATGAGATATGACTTCGAGGAACTGTGCTTACCTCGTAGTTTCTTTTTCGCATTTCTGTCTGCTCTCGAAGTATTTGATCGAGCCTCTGTTTGTTCAGATCTTTTTGTGTCTGTATCCAAGCAAGGCGTTCCTCAAAATGATCGTTGAGACTCTCTTTGACGACAGGGTACTCTGAGAATGTCGTGTGCGATTCAGGGTCTTTGTGAATATTGCTTAGACTTCGCTTTGATAACTCAGCCAAGATCGGCTTCAAGTTCTTGGCCACTGCTCGATATGCCATTCTCAGATGCAGTTGTCTACGCAAAGCAGCCTCGACCTTTGGATTGGCATGAGGTGCTCTGCGTCTTCCTGGTAGGCGTTTGACAGGCTTGTCACCATCTTGACTAGCGGTCGGCGCCTCTCCCAGAGGTACAGAGGTCAGTTGCTTCGTCGGAGATTCTTGATCTACGGTAGAGTCCTGATTTGAGCCTGTAGGAGATGCTGTGGCCGAAACCATAGGCGTAGGGTCAAGCGTCGCGATGCCAAGTTGTTTGGGGAGGCTCAGTTCGTCGCGCGAAACATCCATGTCTTCGTCTACATCGGACTCTCCTTGAACATTATCTTCGTCTTGTTCAGCGTGGTCACCATTCTGTATGTCCATAGATATCTGCGCATCATCTTCTTCAGCTTGGGTATCTCCAGACCGCTCTGTAGCCTCTTCTGGTTGGGTGGGTTGAGGTTGCTGCTGATCTGACGCTTCTTGGTCGCCGTCCATTGAGACATTTGCGTCTTCATCCTCGATGTGGGCGTTCGCCATGCCGTTCATCTTCCCTTCTGTGTCATGATTGCGCGCATCCTCTCCTGAACCATCTGCTGAAGATTGTGGTACTTGGAGAGATTCCACAGTGTCATCTAGATCATCTTCAGCAGCCTCTTCCTCACCACTACCGGAATCATCCTCAGCGGTTTCCTGTTCTTGAGACGAGGCTGAAGAACGTTTGGCCTTCCTAGATGGTTGCTTCTTGGTAGGGGAGATCAGAGCACGCTCAAATTCAGTCCTACTTTTGATAGGTTGTGCTACTGAAATGTTCTCGGCTGTAACGTCTGATGTGCGCTTCCTCTTTCTGCGAGGAACTGGCGATGATTCGGCAATTGGATGAAGGTTACCACCAGACATACTCCTCGTGGACGGCCTCGAGGAAGACGACTGAGAGGCATAGGTAGCCCCAGTGGGTGTCGACTTGGAAGCGGTTGAGACTCTCCTTCTTTTAGGATATCGCTCGCCTTCATTGTCGAAACCAGTCATTGGACTGATTTGACCATTGGAGTAGAGGGAACCGCGACGGCTGGATCCACCGTTTGAAGAAGCAGCCTTCGAAGCGGCACGCGTAGTCATATGTAAAGGTTCTGTAGGCTGCAGGCGCGATGGCTTCTGCGGCGTGGCAGCTCGTTTCCGTCTGAGCTCCATCGTGGCCGCAGGCTACCATCATTTTGGATTACTGACATGTTCAAAAGAAATTTTGGAAACACTTACGGAGAAAGAAGAAAGAGAGGCTTGACCAGAGTTTGCTCGGCTGAGTTGATGTGACGTAGAAGCTCTCTGCTAGACTCGGTGTCAGAAACATTGATGGTAGACACCCTAGCAGCTATTGTCCTGAGCGGTATACACGTTTTGTGAAAATAATGTGTTTAGTGGATGAAGTTGGAGCCAAAGCACATTCGTGTGCTGTTGGGTGTAATTACAGCTTGCAGCAACACGGAGGCCGGAGGGTGTAGATAAAGTGATTGGCAGGCAGTCTTGAGTGAAAGAGACTGTCGAATCAAGGTGTCGAGTGAACGTCGATTAAGAGACGAAGCGACATTGATGTTGGTGCATTGCAAGATTTACTCACCTCGTATGGTCAGGTTGGTCGAGATGATGTTGCTTTTGTGCAAAACTTGATCGCCTTCAGAAAAGACGGTCTTCAGAACGGGCAACGCGGCTGTTGAAAATACAAAAAGGACATATATGGGTAAGAGCACGAAATGATGAAGGAGCGAAGTCGATCGACTCTCGAAAGGTCTTTGATCATGAATAACATATCGAAGTCTTCTCACTTGGACACACACACCTTGAGCCTCCAAAGCGAGTTACGTCCGACCAATCATATGACGCCTCGCTCACTAGCGCGACATCTCGAAAGCCGACGGCTCCACCCGGGCTTCTCGACGTGGCCCGAGAGTGCTTCGAGCATTCAAAGGAGATAAATGCAAAAACGGCTCTCTGCAGACCGCATTTTCCAACCTTCCTGTTTGCTGTGGTAAACGAGTCGGCGGTTTCAGAGTCACAAAACACTTTCCCGTATCAGTTGTATATCCACCGGAGGCGTCGAGCAATCGCTTTCTTCTCACGACTACACCTATCTCAGAACATCAACGTATGTTGTTAACAGCTGCATGTATGCCTTGGTCTAGCACAGGTGGGAAACAACAACAGGCTCAGGCTGACATGTTTCTGTTGTGCATTGTCCTAGCCTCAAAAGCCGAGCGAACGACAGGCACACCACTAAATTCACTCGTTGAAGAAAAGAACTCGAAATGAGATTTCTAGTAATGACTTGAAGCTGTGAACAACCATTCAAAACCGAAATTAAAGGCAGTTTCAAAACGTTGTCCAACACAATAGAAACACTTGAGATGAGCGAAATCAATTTCTCCGCGCTATGTACCGAGTCCTTTTGGACATTGTGAATTAGAAAAGCAAAAGCGTCGTGACCATCGTGTATGGCCGCCTTGACTGCAAGAACGGCCGGGATATCATCCTACTCTGTCTGGGCGACAATTTTATTGCTCCTCGGGGTCCTCTGGTTGATCGAAGAGGAAGTTGGCTGCGAGCTCCTCGTTCTTGTCACATGCGAAGTAGGCCTGGATGACAAGATCTCTTTCGAAACCAAGACGGCAGAGCTATTGAGTTGGTTAGCAGACGAAGAAAAATATAGACGGAAGGCGACCCACTCTTTCGATGGCTTCTCTCTCCTCTTCAGTAACGCTGATGGCCTGGGCACCGGCGGGCAGAGCGGCATCGTCGTCAACATCCTCAGCGAGAAGCGACATGAAGGCTTCGGGATTTTGGCCGATGAGCTGTGCGATCTGGGGGTTACCAGCAGCAACTTGCTGAAGGATGGGCTCCAGCATCTGAGGCTGAGCCTGAACGAGCTGGCGAAGTTGCTGGAACTGGGGGTTGTTTCTAAGGAACTCCAGAGGATCACCACCTGCACCAAGTCCAGTTTCAGCACCCTGAGCGGGTTGAGCTGCGCGGGCGGCTCCACGACCACCGCCTTGACCAGCCTGAGCGGCGGCCTCGAACAAGTTGACACCCTCTGCTTCACCACCAGTAGGTTGCGCAGCAGCGGGGGCTGAGGAAGGGGTCTGGCTTTGTCTGGGAGCGGCTTGCTGGTTCTGCTGTTGCTGCTCCTGCTCACGCAGAGCACTCTCGGGGATGCCGTTCAGAAGGTACTCGACGGCACGGTCGGGGTTGAAGAAAGCAGCGCGCATGGCACGGTCGATTTCGGCGCGAGGGAAACCCATGGCCTCCATGTTAGAGATGGCCGAAGCGCGCTCCTCGCCAAGGGTCAGCGCTGAAGGATCGTTGAAGCGGCCACCTTCATTTGCGGCGGCGGGAGAGGGGGTAGCAGGGACGGGAGCAGAGGTGGAGGTAGAAGACGAGGTCGGTGCTTGAGGAGCGGCAGGGGTTGCGGCCTGGGCGGCAGGAGCTGGGGTTGCGGGCGCTGAGGGTTTCGAAGGAGCAGCCTTGGGCTTTGTTACGTATTAGGCGCCTGTCTTTGAGAAGCAGATTTGGGGGAGAAGACATACCTTGGACGTCATGCAGACGATGAAACCCTTCTCCTCGATCTTGTACGACTCAACTGTCTTGTCGTCTTGCAAGATCTTACCCGAGTAGATGAGCTTCTGTGTCGACGGCTCCCAGCCCTTCTCGGACGAGATCTTTGACTTGACTTCGCCGATCTGAGAAGAGTTAGTTCATGGCATGTCTTGATATTGTAAGATGGAAAAGCGTACCGTCTCCGAAGGCTCGGCCTCGATAACGAACTTCTGCTGCTTGAGATCCTCTGGAGTGTCTGTTAGTGGGGGCGCTTCTGAGGATGAGGCACGACTTTTGCAGAGCACTTACTGAATGTCAACTTCATCGTGCTGTTTCTTGTCTTTGTGGGTTTCGGTGATTCGGTTTGTGGTGTTTGGATGTGGCAGATCCAAAGCGAGTTGACAAGAGTGATAGAAGCGGGAGTTGTATGAAGACTGTGGCAAGCTGGACACGAGGGTTGAGCTTCGAGAAAGCCGCCCGCAGAGCGTCATACAGAATCGCTTGGCACTTCATCACCTTTCACTCTTCTGCAACAGCTTTCACAGTCTAACATGCTCTGCCTTTCTCTACCCGATGACCGAGCCCAGACAGTCTCGCGTCGTCGCAATCAAAGATTTCTAGTCACTTCCGTCTCTTTTGCGCTCAATCCTTCTTGCCTCCCCGTGTGCTAAAATCTGTCACGTCTAGCCATCTCACGGCCACGCCTAGGGCCGCTTGGACTGTAGAAATGCACAATGTTTTCAGCATTGGTCCGGCCGTCCGTAGAGAGTTCCTAACCGTCGCACTCTTAGTGGACGGCTGCACTGATCTTAAAAACATTGTGCATTTCTGCAGCATGCGCGTGACAAAGTTCTGCACACGGAGAGGTGTCTTCAACTGTCTTACAATCCTTATGGGTCCTTCTTGCTCCTCATCGCCCCCTCACTTCCTGATATGCTCGACCCAGCGCGTGCAGAGCCGTGTAACGCGAATACACGATACTATTGCCATGCGGAGGGCCCAGAGACCAGACACTTGATGCATGAGGTGGAGAGCACCCCTGGATGTTTGAGATGACTTTCTCTCAGTCAATGCAACAATATGCTACTAAGTTTATGCTTCCTGATCATGTCCAATCACCGCACCACAACTTGTACAGGCACAAGAAGGCGGTAACATCGGAATTTCGCTTCTTATCCCTACTTCGAATAGCTTCATGAGAATGTTTCCAGGCTCCATCATGCAAGCTGAGCCAGTCGTGCCAACTAGTCAAGGCCTCCACTCTACTGCACGTGCGACTAGGAAGAGAAAAACCCTCCGAGACTTCGTACCACCTTAAGGCCCCTCCTCAGCAACAACTGCTATCGCACTCCTTGAGCGTCATCCTCATCATTCATCCTCGAATGGACGGCCTCGCGGTTTCAAGAAGCTTGTCAATCTAAGGGTCCTCTGTGACGTCGATCAGTATATCGATATTGCACGTCGTGAGCTTCGCAATAATAACCAGATGTTGTCGTACATCTTGCACCACTATGCATTATTACTATTCTTCCGTGTATCGCACAAGCCTTTGTGTGTTGCAATTTCGATTGCCCGCAACCCGCGATTTGGCTTTGCAAGGCAGCCCCACCTCAGACCTGTCAAAGCTGACTGATGACTGCTCAGAAGCTTCGTCCTCGCCGACATGTTTGACGGCAGCTCTCTACCAGAGCCTCTCGTGTCATCTCGAGACTCCCCCTCTCTCCTGCATGCAACACAAAGTTCAAAATAATAAAAGCGCGGCAACTCGCAGCTGCACTTGTCTCGCGCCGTCTGTATTCTGGGCGCCGGACTGGGACGGTCGATTGCTCAATGCTCGCCATCTAGAAGAGGTCAAGTTCGCGGCTGAGCGCGTCCCCCATGCTCAACCATGGCGTTTGGTAGCGAAATGCCGCCGCCGATTGCTAACCACGGCATGGTCAGCCCCCAGAACCCGGATTACACAGGCGCGCAATCCGGAAAGACCTTGTTGATGATCGCAAACAACAACCGAGCGTGTGTTGATGGCTTGCTGCCGCCTTCTATGTGATCATCCTTGGAAAAATTTAGATGAGCATCTCCATCCTTGCCCGCAGTGACTCTCCTTACATATACTCCGTCCATCCTCTGCCTTTCAGGCCTTTTGTCTTTCTTTTTTTGTCTTGATCATCACCACTCCCCCGGACCACTATCGATTTCATGCATGAAACCGTGCAAGGGCTCGGTATGATATTCTAGCGTACATCCCCGACGACCGAGAATCCTTGGCTGCATACACCACACAACGTTCATGCTTGAGGCTCGAGGCTTGCGCACACAGTCAATCTCGTGTCATCCTGCATCTTCGTTTCTCGTCCAGCTTACAATCACCGTTTCACCTCTTCTTCCCTTCCTTCGTTATCCGTTTCAACATCGACAGCTTCGAGGGACATTTCGAACCTTAGGAGCACCCCGAACCTGGATACAGCATTTCATCAGCCATTGACAGAAGCATTGAGGTTTCATGCACAATTGAAACAACTGAAACTTATTCTTCCATCTTCATTCCTCCAAAAAAGATCTCTTGCTGGTCCAACAGTCTCATCGACACCCTCAAGAGGCATACAACACTCATTCTACCTAACACGACACTCATTCGCGGGACACTAACTTCTTCGCCATGGCTCTAATACAAAGAGACCCGGCATGCATTCTCAGCTGCCTCGCAGCCTGCTTCTCCACCACTGCCCTTGCCACTTTCATTACATTGTTTGCAGCTTCGGTACTGGTACCTACTCCTATACATATGCATGCATTGGCCGCTGCTGTATTTGACATACTGGCGATTGCAATTCTTTTCGTATTCGTCGTCTTTTACACTTGCACTGCCCGGAATCTGCAATCTTGGAAATGGACTCTAGCCACTGCAATTCTGTTGCCGTTCACTGTCGCCATGATTCTTTCCATTTATGTTCTCGGCTGGATGTACAACAATCTACCTCTCATCAAGACACATGGTCCGTCAGAGCACCTTGGATCTATGGTTGCTGCCGCTCTTGCAATGTGGGCATTCTCGCTCATCTCTATTGGCGTCTACTGCATCCTCTACAGAAGACAAGGATCTTCGTTGCCGGATTCTGTCATCTTCACCTCAGATCCCCTCCGAAGTTACGTTGACGTTGCTGAGCACAAGACCCATGCCCTCTCCTTGAACACACTCTCGCCCTACACACCTAATTTCAACCGACCAGTATCAACATTTTCCGATGTTTCCGATCAATCGACGGGCATCAAGTCTAGCGTTCGTAACTCTGTTCAGCAGTTCCTCCGACATGGCAAGAGTACAAAGAACACGCCGAAGCAATCAAAGGAGAGTTCGCGCTCGGACTCGACCTCAGAACGTAGACCCTCCGACGGTTTCGAAACTTGGAATGTTGCTACTCCTACTACAGTGGAGCCGACTAGTACCCTATCAGCATTGCGCACCGCACAGTCACACCGACTTGAGACCATCCCTGGCAGCAGACCAGTGTCTCCCGCTTACCCCCTTGACGGACCTTTTCCTGAGGCGAGCGAAGAAGACGAGGAGGCCGACGAAGTACCCGAATCGCCTGCCTTTCCTCCATTTGCACCTTCTCTGAATCGCCGCCCATCGAACCAACAACTCAACCAGGACCAGTCACATATTCATCCCTTGTTCCGCAGCGACAGTCCTGTTCCTTCCCCAGCTGCGTCCCCTGGCACCATAATCACTTCATCACCATTCGCTGGCCAGGTCGTGAGCCCAAGTGATGTCGCTTTTGGATCTCGCAGCCGTAAAGGCTCTGCGTTGAGTTCGCGACCTTCCAGTCCCAACCCCAGTCTAGTCCGCGCTGCTAGTGCGCTCAGCCTCAGCAGACCCGCCAGCTCGCGGAGCATCAGGGGCCTTACTGCACAGCAGTCTCAAAGACCGCGTGTAGTCATGAGTCCCAGTCTTGGTGACTTGAGAGCCGAGCACGACAAGTTCATCACAAAGCCAAGACCGGCGCTGCACAAGCGTGAACGATCCGCTTGAGCTCTCAATATGGCCCTTTCCTATATGTTCTCATTTGAGTTATCACTCTACTCCTCAGATCAAGCGGGCTGAAAAGAGTGGAACTTCTCACGATATAACGTCTCCTCTGTCACATCTGTTTCTTCCGCGCAGAGGACTTGTCCTCGCGCATACATTTACCCGATTCTGTCCCTTTCACCGATATACCCTGAGCGACTTATGCTTCTCCTTTACTTTTAGTGCTTCTATAAACGAATCTCCTCTGTTCTTTTACACTCCTTTCTGCCTCACAACATAATGAGCCATGGATTTCTATAACAAAAGCATACTTTCACACAAAATTCCAATGGTCGCACGCGACCGTCATTTTAACCAAAGCAATCTCGTTGATATGCAGCAACGGCCGCCGGTCGTTTTGGAAGTTGGCGGCCCGTTGAACCTTCGTCCCTTCCCGAGCGCAAACTTTAAAGTCGTAAATGGTTTGGGACGCCTGACAAGAAACGTTCTTGCGTGCAACCAGCGCGTCTTGTCAAATTTCGACACTGCCCGTGTCGCTGCGCAAAGATGTTCGGTTCGGATGATGGACAGATTGCGACTTTTTCTCACTGAGCTGTGGTAGATTTGAGACATTGGGGTGCGGTGTGGGAATGTTCATCAGTGCTTCTTTGCGCTGTACCGGATCTTGGGTTTGCTATTGCTTGATCCATTGTTTGTTTTGTTTTCTTTGCCATTGAGAGACACATTGATATGTACGGAGTTGACATGGGTATGCATACCTATCATTCTCCTCGAGCTCGAGCTACGGACTTTCAGTGCATTCAGCAAAGGTCAAACATCGCGCATGAAACGTTGGACAACGAGGACAGTTAAGAAAATGATACCGGGCGCATGAGGATTCACTATGCAGCAGGTGTCAACGCGCAGCAGAACCTCTCTGGATGATCCTCCATAACATTGTGCATTTTGATAGCTAGGTTTCCAAGAGTGCTTTGTGATTGGAGCAGCTGCATGCGCCTCAGCTCCCGCAGAAGCGACCTTCCAGAAGCCAAGACTCGAGCTTTCTCTTTCTGTACGGAGTGCCAAAACAATCATCCCGACAAGAAGTTTTCATCGCTGATCCCCATCGCAGACACATCGTATGCAATCTATGATGGATACCAGGTCTTTGGATCACGAGCAAGACTCCGCAGAGCCTTACGCGTTCGCCCTTCACTTCGTCTAAGAGCTCCGCCATTGCGGCATCTCGGTCCAGCCCTCAATCTCGGAACAACATCTGCCACAATCTACGCGAAACAGTCCGGGGTGGGGATCTCAGTCGATCCTATCTACCACCACGCGAGACAGAAAAGCGACTCTTATTGTCCTTCACGGGCCCGTCGCCACTGACGCGTTTGACGGCTTTGTTAATAAAAAAGGCTTTCGATAATGTCAGGTACCGCTTGACCCGCTCCGCTCGAGCTGGCTGCTTCCTGCAATGCACATGCGAGCCACATTGGTAGGGCTATTGATTGCAAACCAGGTCGCTGTTGTTGCGTCTGCAGGTTGATATATGTTGCAGCTTCTGCTATCTCGACGGCTTGCCTATCAATGCAAGCCCATGCCCTTACCATGCGCTTCTACGCGCTTTACGTTGCCGGCATTCACCAACTTGCCCGACTGTCCAAAGAAGTTTCTTGCCGAGTTGAGTCTCTGTTGCTCGTTACATGCCGCTGCGTAGCTATGAGAAGACACAATCGTTTCCATATCGGCACAACCAGCCAGTGAGAGCAGTCATCGCACTCGCTCCCAGCAGATGGGACTGCAATGTCAGAAAGACTCTGCATTTGATATCTCCAGCCCAGCGGGGCGTCGAGGACGGAGGTTCTGCGTCCCATGCACAATCACATGCGTCACCCACTCTTGCCATCCTGTATAACCAATCGAAAGGACTTGACAATTTCTTGGATGCTGATCGCTCCAACAGTGAACCGGTGCAGCACATCGGAACGGATCACGACGTGCAGACGATCGGCTGCGCGGCCATATTATATCTATGTGCGCGCCAAACAGACCGCGAAAAGAGGGTGTGTTTGCGATATGGAACTTGGAGACCAATTCTGAGCTCGGAAGGGAAATGGCAGATTGTTGGCTATCACGCTTGGGCTACCGGACTCCATGAAGTTCTACTGACAGTAGATGGTTCTAAGGTCGAAAAGTAGTTCTCGAGAAGCAAGGACGGGTTGTACTATTCTTGTTGTTGACGAATCCCCGTGAGTCACGGGTTGAGTTGGGCTCATTGAGCATGTTTGAGAAGACTGTGCTGATTTTCAACATGGCTACGCCCACTGCCATTGATAGCTGTAGCTATGCACAGTAGGCAAACGCGATGTCTGATGAGTGCTCCCAGTACAACCATTCTCAGTGGACAGCTCTGCAAATCTCAAAAGCATCGTGCCTTCTGACGGTCACAATCACTTTGAGTCTCGCGAGTAGTGGTGTCGATTGTGGTGGAACAAACCCACACAGTCATGTCCGCGTAGAGTCATCATCATCGGTGACTCAAAGTCGAGGTATAGCTTCTGGAGTTTCAAGAATGTAGCTGCATACGCATCGCCGGGATCGCCCTTCAAAAAAAATCCCGACATCAACTTCATCACCAAGTCGGTCCCACCACTACTTAACAGTCCACCGAGCCTATCACCAAGGACAATATGTCTCTCACCAAGAGTTCAGAAAAGCCGAGCGCAATCGGACAACTCCACCAGACTTGATCCTGAGCATATCAGATCATCTCCCCATTCACGGCGTCGCATGTATGGCTCTCACATGCAAAGATATGTTCCTTCGCAACGATTACCTCAACAATATCTGGAAGCGCCACTTCTCGTGCAAAAAGGCACTTGATCAAGATGACTACCTGAAGGTTGTTCGTCCGGACCTGATCAGCTTAGAGCGCTTGGAACTTCTCGAAGTTTTGCTAAAGGAGCGCCCTGGCTTGGCCGTTTGTGACTACTGTCAGAAGATGCGCCCTCGCCGCAAATTGGGAAAGGTTTGTCCTGGTCGCCCTGGCATCTTCGACCCGTGGTATCGACTTTGTGGCTGTCAGCCATTCGACCCGGACGCTATGTATCTGAACTACAGTGTTTGGAGAATATATCTGTCATTTGAGCATTTCAGACAGATCATGTACCGACGTCGTCTCGGAGAAGCTCATGGCTCCGCACCAGAAGTCATTCCAGCCAATTCCGACTGGCGACTTCAGACTTGCGCTCGCGATTATCGGACGGCCTGGATGGAGAAAATCGAGATGAAACCTCAGTTTGTGGGTCGCAATCTTGTGCTACATGTCACCCAGCGCATTCTTCTCAGCCGAAAATACCTGGCGTCTCTCAACTCTCGAGGACTAGACAGATCACACCTGATTGACCTGTTGACCACAAAAAGGATTAAAACCTGCCACTGCCGAGACCCGGCCAACGTGGCGGAGCTCAAAGCACGCACTGCATCACTCTTGGACATGGATAATGACAGCACTTTCGAAGTCGTCCGCGAAGGACCCAATGTTGAGAAATGTGCAAACTGTCTTACGGAGTTTATACTCGACTTGCACCGACACCCACATCAAGGAGTCCTCGAACTCACCCTGGATTCATGGACGGATCTAGGACAGTGCAAGCATACATTCAGCCCGGAATGGCTGACTGCCCAGTCATGCACTAGTGATGCATACACCTATCGCCAGGTCTGTCATGCAATCGTCACCACTGTCCGATTTTTTCCCTACCCCAGCCAGCAGATGCAATTGACAAAAAGCGGAAGCGCCATCGACCACCCGTCTCTCGTCGACTTCAACAATACGGGTTATAGCAGCAGACTTGCCCCCGAACCGGTCATCCATCCTGCCATGATCGCATTCAGAGATTTCATGCAAGCTGTAGGCGTCAAGCTTAAGGATCAACTCATCAGCGTTGCTAGAGCTATGGGTCCGGCGATATCCGCTGGTGTTCTCTTGATTCTCTTCCTGACCATCCTTGCTGTTACGGGATACATTTTCTACAGATCTTGTTGCTGGATCGGGATCATAGAAACCGCTGTGTTGGCAATGTGTTTGATTACAGGCGTGTACTTCCGCCTGAAGAGGTACTGGATTTGAACAAAAGACGATGCGTAGTGCGAGTAGCACGTTTTGAATGGAATGCTTTATGGGGTAGATAAAATGAAGATATTGGCATATTGAGGCAATACACATGGCGAAGACATATTTGTGCACAGGTGTAGTGACAGAAAAGTGCAAAAAGTACGTTTGTCGACAATAAAGATGGCATTAGATCGGATATATCATGAAACAGAAGCGACAATCTGCTAATAGTCCATCAATTGCAACTTCTTTCCAACCTTGTTCCTCGCCGCAGCCTTTTGACTAGGCTTGATGTTGCCGCCTTGCTCCTGCTTCAGCGCTTGTAATAGCATTCCAGCATCGAAGAAGCCATCTATGAGACTTGTCAGCATCATATTGCATATAAAAGGATGTGTTAAACTTACAGCCACCTAAACCGTCATCGTCGCTGACCTGCTCACTCTCCATGGCGGGTGTTCTAGTACCATCAACAAGCTTGCCACGAGACTTCAGTCTAGCACTCTTGGGCCTTGCTTTTGCCTTCAGCTCTTCGACTTCTCGTGCACGGCTGGCGAGCTTGTCGGTGTTTGTGCCTCTTCTTTGTGTCTGTCGTAGGACTTTCCTCATCTCCAAGAAGTAGCTTTCAATGGCATCGATGTAACGCTTCGTTTGACGATGCTTGGAAGATGCACAAATACTAACGCTACCATCTTTGATGATGTAGCCGATACCGAAGCCATCGCCTGAGGTGGGTCCGAATCCGAACTGACGCAGAGAAGGGTTGCCGCAGTTGGACGTAGAAAGGATGGTGGTGTTGAGTCGGTCCCAGCCACCGTCGGCAAACAAAGATGGCATGACACCAGTATTGGTTTGGACTCTGTTCATCGAGCTTCGAGAGCTGTCATCGTCACTCATCATATCGGATGAGTTCCCGTCTAGGTTGTCACCACTGTCTCCGTTCTGACTCAAAATTTCCTCATCACCATCAATCATTCGTTGCCAAACACAGAACAAGGCATAAAGATGTCTGTCTTGTCCTTGAGCTTTGGCACACTCTTTTGTGATCTCGGTGTGCTTTTGACAAGCTTTGCGCAACGCTTCGACTTTCTTGGAAGGCGGGTTGTCTCCCCAGAAGAGTTTGACGAATTCGGTAGACTCATCAGTGACTGGTCGAATAGCTTCGGTGCGGCCGTGGAAGAAGACTTTGGTCATGGCTGGTTCGTAAACACACTCCATCCTTCCGTACAGACCGTAGTAAGCTGCCTGGAAGGCCATCTGAACGAAAGCATCTGGAGAGAAGCCCATGCTGGTCATGAAGTTCTTGCCATACTGCATGAACTCAAGAGTTGCGAACTCGTTCTGCTGAATGAGGTCTGCAAGACGAGTCTCGGCGAATCGAACGGCTGTGGAGACTTCTGGCAGCATGTCCCATTCCAATCTGTGAGGTGTCGTCGAGACGTCGCCGAAGCTGTTTGGATCTCGCTTAGCAGGATCGGGTGAGTCGGATGCCCAAAGCGAGGGTGCTTTGCCGTTAATAGTACGAGCGAAGCGAAGAATGGTGTCAGTGTAGACGTCAGATGCGAAACGTAGGACTGTATGACCGTCTACACCTGTGTGTTCGAAGTTGATGCCCGCACTGCCGTTCTTGCAGACGATGAGTTGCAGCTTGTCATACCAACGGTTGGTACATGTGCCAACTTGCAGACCGTCTTCGATCTGAGACGTTCCGCAGAGCATGTTCATACAGAGATCAGCGCCGGACTTTGGCTCTGTGTAGTCGAGACACAGAATGAAAAGAGCAGAGTCGACGATGTTGAGGCTGTCAGAGTTATTTGAGCCTTCCTCTCGTGAGAGGACGTCCCGAAGACTGGACCAGATCTTTCGATTCTCGGTGCTGAGTACTCCGACAGCGTTTCTTGCAAATTCCTGGATGGGTATCTGCTGAGCATCATCCACAATAACTTGCAGATTCACAGTGATGTCCTTCTCGGTCATGATCAGGTCGTTATTGTCGTCCAGCACATCGAACCAGTAAAACTGGCCGCGCACCAGAACGACAATGTGCTTGGACGAAGGATCTTGACCGATCTGGCAACCGTTTTCGGTGGGGATGCGAGCGGTGCCAAACAGGCGCGAGTATTGGTACATGTCCAGAGGTTGACCTCGAATGGTGTCTGGCTCCAGCTCTTCCTTCCTCACAGCTCTCACAAATGAGAGTGCAGATATGACAAGCGATGCGGCGCGGGTGACTTGGTTGTTTCGGGCGGGTGTTGGGTCGTCTTCGAGTAAGAAGAAAGGATTGAGGTTAAGAACGACGGGGTTGTCGAAGTTGAGGTATGAGTCGTACCCTGAGAAGTGTTAGCTTTGACGAGGCTGAGAGTGCAAGACACATACAAAACTGTTCGATGTAGCTGGACTTTCCCGAGGCATACTTCTTGAGCTTCTCCTGCAGTTCAGGTCCCTCTGCTCGGAGAAACTCTTGGACAGCAGCTTCGGATTCTGCATGCTCTCTGGCTGATTGCAAAGGTCTGAGAGATGAGAGATACTTGGTACAAGACTTGTCCAGGTCCGGGATAGGAAGCTTGGGCAGCTTGTCTTGAGATGCGAAAGTGACACCCTGAGTAGCCATGGCGGCCTTCTCGCTTTTCTGCGATGCGACAGGCAATGACTTTCCAGTCTCCTTCGAGGCAGAGTTGGAGCGGTCGAACTCTGGAGGAACGGATCTTGGGGGACTCGACGAGGAAACAACCTTGTCTAATGAGGTCGAGGTATTGGTAAGTCTTCTGGCAGTCATGGCGATGATGTGTCAGTTCAAGTGTACAAGGGTGAGATGGTCGTCGAGATGGACAGGCCACGAAGAGCGGTGCGGAAGAAGTAGTGGCAGTCTTGTAGACAGTAGGGTGGCATTTGAGGTGGGCTAGAACAGGAAGAAGGCGAACAAGAGGGAGGGCTGGCGAAGTTGATACAGTTATATCGACGTTATCGCATGTGACAGCATCATGCAGGGTCCGCAAAGGATAAATGGAGGGGCACGTCTTGACAGCCGCTGCTCCGGCTCTTTGGATCATGAGGGGAACCAAAACGATGCAATCTATGGGCTCGCCAGAAATATGCCTTTGGCTGGCAGTTTCGGTTATTACTCACCTTGGAAACACAAATGGCGGATCAGTGGAAGACGGAAAACTGCTTGTACATGCACATGCATGCACTTGTTTAACGCGTGGGGTAATGCTGTTTCTGCAAGCGGTGTCTTGCTCCGAAGAAAGGTTGCTGCAGAACGACTCAGTTCGAAGAAAGCGGTAGACAAGAGGTTCGAAGAGGGCTAAGATAAGAGTGAGATGGTATCAAAGGAAGCTCTCTCAAGCTGTCGAAGGTTCTTTGAATCCGACCTCTGCCCGTGGATGGAGAATCTGAGGCTCTTGCTGGTGTTGGAGAAGTCACCTCGGATGACCACGGTGACGCGGGCCCAGACCGACAATCTGGAGAAGTTGCAGCCAGGCACGGGCCACACAAAGCCGGGGAAATGGAAGACGCGTGAGAGTCGCGGCTTCTCGAACAAGCAAAGAAGTTTTGACAACAAGCCCGAGGTCAGCAAGAGGAGGAAGGAAGTCAGCCATGAGTGATATCATCCAGCTGCTTCCGAACATCGACACGGAGCCATTCGAGAAAGTGCTGGAACGACTGGAAAAGGCCAATATCAGCAGCAATGACTTGATGACTCTCGGCCCCGTCGATGTCGCCCGCCGCGCCGACGTGTCTATCGATCAAGTACGCGAACTTACCGCAACCCTGATCGCCCAGCTTCACGCCCAGCTCGGCTTTGACGAGTCCAGGAATGGCCATAGCGAAGAGGAGGATGCTACTGCCAAGTCAGGAGAAGAAGACACAAGACCAACATGGTCGCACATCAGCACGCTGGACGATGACCTCGATGCAGCACTTGGAGGCGGCTTCCCAGCTGGACAAGTCTGCGAGATTACAGGAGAAAGTGCGGCAGGCAAGACCCAGCTCCTCTTGACCCTGCTACTAGCTGTACAACTAGCGCCACCCAAGGGTCTCGGAAAGACTGCTCTGTATCTTTCGACTGAGGCCCCCTTGTCAACCACGCGCCTGAACCAGATATTGACAAGGCATCCGTATCTATCTCTGTTATCGGAATCTGAACGACCATCACTGTCCCGCGTGCAGAGTGCCCAACTACAAGACCTCGAGTCCCAAGACCATGTTCTGCGCTACCAAGTGCCCGTTCAAATCGCTCGAGCCAACGTTGGCCTCATTATCATCGATTCCATAGCCGCAAATTTCCGTGCTGAGTTCGACCGCGCTGGCGCTGCTTCGTCATCGGATGCTCTGGCTCGTCGCAGTCTGCAGCTGACTCAACTTGGCTCTCATCTGCGCGACCTCGCTCGTACCCATAACGTCGCCGTCGTCGTCGCCAATCAAGTCCTCGATCGATTTGGCCCCATCGCTTCCTACTTCGATGCCGCTGTGACTCCCACCCCGCTCTCGCAATCCTCTGTTAGTACACAAGTCTCGAATGCGAACAACAATAATGCTGTTCCACCTCAACTGTCTCAGCAACCCATACAAGTTTTCTCTACAAACGATCCCCTATCGCTGGATCACCAACAACGGTTCTTCACCGGCTGGGGCGATCAGCGCTTTTTGCGTGACCTCAAGACACCATCATTAGGACTGACATGGACAAACCAATTGTCGGCCCGCATCGTGCTGCTCAAGCAACCAATACTCAAGCCTCAAGATTATCTCCTAGGGCCGGGTATGGACATCGTCGGATGGAAACGACATCTCAAAGTCGCCTTCTCAGCTTGGTCGCATGACAACAACGGGGTGGACGGTGTCGAATTTGAGGTATGCGAAGAAGGCATCAGATCGAAAAGGGCGGATGACAATACAGGCACGGATGAAGCAACGTGACACATGATGAAGCATTAAACGAATTATGAAACCATCGCATACAGGATGCCAGGATACGGCAGGCTACACATAGAACTAGAAACAATGACTTTCATTACTGCACATTGAACCTGCTATAGCTGCTCCAGTGCAGAAAGATATGCGGGCCATGTGTAAGTAGGTGTATCCGTCAGGCCTTCCTTCACTTTTTTTCAAGTAACGGAGAACAATTCTTTGCTCCCTTTCCGCCGATCGCGATTTTTTGCAACTGTCGAAAGGCAAAAGACTTTCTCAGCCGGAGGTGAGTCCAGTGAGAGTAAGGAAGAGAGCTGCTCTCAGCGGACGGCCACACTGATTTCAACCACACTGTGCATGGTTACAGCCAGTTCGAGGATGTGAAATTCACTTCGAGAGCTCAAAGACCCAAACCTATCTCATCTCATTTGCTTCTCTTACTGAGCACTAGGCTCCCTTGTGGGCTTTGGCACGACTTGCGAGTTTCGCCAACGACAGCTGGATGGCTGACATGGAGGACTATGGGCACATGTTAAGCTTCGGCGAATAGATACGAATTCGAGAGTAGCTGGCCTATGGGGAGGCGAAGCTGGCTAACCAACGTTGATGAGACGAATGATAGGACACAAACACGGCTTCGTCGAGGACAAGCTTGGAGAACGACGAGGCATGTTGCCTCACAAGATTGCAACTATAGCCGTCTATAGCAATACACAAGATCGATCCCACCATACTCCCATTCATTCATAGTGTCTCACTTCTTATATATGCTCAACACACTCCTGAATTGCCCGTTCATATCGTTGACCTCCAATTATCGGTCAGCGACCATCTGTCGCAATGCAGAATGATTTTGCGTCAATATCAATTTCCAATGAGAGCGCGAAAAAGCCATCAAAAGAGAGCAAGATCTCAAGCAGTCAAACTGATAGCTTGATCCCTGAACTCTCCCAACTCTGACGGCTTCAACAGTTTCTCAAAGATCCAATCGCCAACATCCTTTCTATCGATCATCCAACCAAGTGCAGGGCTATCCTCAAGCCCATACCTGACCTTCTGCACACCCACACCTTGGCCATCCGACAACAATGTTGGCCGCACAATAGCGAACTCGCCAATGACCTTTTCAGTCTCGGCCTTGTCTTTCTGATCCCAGACCAATTTCTCCATGATTTCTTTGTCGACGTGGGGGACGGCGAGCATCCAATGATATAGCGGTACATAAGCCAATGGCACATCTCTAGGTCCACGAGTGATGCCAGTAGTGGAGATGACAAGGAGTCTCGGTTTCGTAGCCGCCTTGATCTCGGACAAAGCAGCCATCAGGGTCGCCATTGCTGTACGGCATAGTTCTGGATCATCTAACGTGACGGGCATGATGTGCAATCTCAATTTTGGAGCTGCGCCGACGCCGAAGACGATAGTATCAACGATGCTTCCGGAAGGCGGTTGTAGAAGTGATTTGACAGCGGACACGTCTTTGGCGTTTCCTTTCATGACCTCAAGATTGGCGAAGGAGGACTCAGAGACGCCATTAGCTTTTAGAGAAGAGGTGAGCTTTGAGGGTGTGCGGGCGAGAGCGCGGCAAGTGTATCCTTCATTGAGGGCGGCAATGAGACAGGAGCCTGCACATCCGCCTGTTGCGCCTAGAAAAGCAATACTCTGACTCATTATGAGTGTTGCTTTTGTAGTGAGAGAAAATGAGAGATACGAAACGATAAGTCAACGTGAGGGGAAAGAGTAGACAATATATCTCTATGCGATACTTAAACTTTTGTTCCTTCACGACAAGAGGGGTGTCAGCAATTCAGTTGCCTGATTGGAAGGAAGATTTAGGGATGGTAAGAGCGAAATCTACTCGCGAGATACATGGATGGAAAGGTGGTGCCTGGGGCACTGCCCGAGTGTGGCTTGAAGGATGTCCGTTGGACCCGAGCTTGACCGAACACAACGTCGCAAGTCAAGATGTTCAAGAAGGCAAAGTGCTGGAAGTAGATACTGCGCTGCAGACACAAAAAGAGATAGAGACGCGGATATTCTGATGTACGGCGCAAGGAGAGGAATCGACAGACGACATGGTGGAAGGGGAAAGATTTGCCGAGGAACAGCCAGTCGATGGGTGAGACACGAGTCGTGTGGTTAGGGTCACCCCTTGCGTTGAAGCGCCAAAGATTGGTCAGTCGGAAGGTTTGAAGAAGGCGTGATAAGCACAGCAGGCTCAATGCTGGCGTGTGTCGAGTATCAGCGGGTATAAAGTTCACGATATCACGGGTGTTGCATTGTGCAGGTTGTTTACAAGTGGGTCCAGTCGACAGTAAATAGAGGCGCGGGACGGTTCAACGGCGATAGAGTGAGCGATAAGATAGATAGTAAACCCCGCCGTTGCAAGGAACATATGACCTTCTTTCTGTTTACTCTCTTCACATATTGTTTCACTTATTACTTCAGAGTATATCAATTGACACCATGTCTTTTCTCGAGCTTCCACTAGAGCTTCGTCTCATCATCTATGAATATGCAGCAGTCGAGGGAGCGGCCGTCACAATCGGAGCTTGCGAGCTGACGGGCACTGGTCCCGATCTTGTTCACCGACAATACGGCGACAAACGCGCCCCTTTACCAGGCCTGCCTCCTCTCCACGAACCCGTCATCCTCGAGGGCTATTCATCCCGCCTCCTCTCAATCTCAGACCCCGCCCGCATCGACGTCTCATCAGCACCAAGGCCTCAGGACTATCTCGGCGAGACACACCATTCAACTTTGTCCTCACTCTTCCTGCTCAACCACCAGGTCAATGCCGAACTCAGCACCCACTTCCGCGTCAAGAACAACAGAAAAACAAGCCTCTTCATACAGTTCCCGTTGGGCCTACATGTCTTCAAGACGAAATGTCCGGACTTTGTCCGCCAGGCACGCAGCATACACATCGCGGGCAGCTATCCCAAGTCCGTGACTGCAGAACAACCGCTGCACCTGGAACAACTCGCACATCTCGTATCAGCCACACTAGGCAAGGCGCCACGCTACCCGATCGAAAAGCTTGAAGCACGCATCTACTTCCCAGGCAACGATTCATACCCTCGCGTTTGGGACGACAGCAGTCCCGCTTCCGTCATCTTGCGCAACGTTTGCGGCGGGTTCATCGACATGGAAGTCGCTAGAGGTAGACATGGCACAGGCATTTACGTGTCAGTACGACCACACCCAGAACACAAGAGAGTCATATCCACTGTCTGGAGAAGGTTGGTCGAGGGCGACAGTGGCCAGCCAGACTGCGGCGATTGGGCTGTAGACAAGCAGTGGCCGGAGTGGAACACTGAGTTCACTCCCTCTTCACCCTTGCCTTGATTTCTGCCTACTTCCTCTGAACATAATTCTATAAGACGCTGGCGTCTGCACCTCAAGAGGTGTCATAATACATTCTTCCTGCATTCGAATTTTTTTCACCGCGCAAAATTGACAGAAAAGTAGATGCAAAGAGATGGACTCCTCAGTCCCCTACCTGGAAGAGCCATGAATCCTATCGACATGCAGATTGCTTTTGAACCGATCGGATCGTCCCGAAAACCTAGGACTGGCCAGTCGTTAACCTTTGGGGACTGTGCGCATTCCGGCGGCCGATGTCGAGGATAGCATCAGTACCCAGGCAGAACACACAGAACAGGCAGTAGCACTCGGGCTAGCCTCATACGACCTTTGGAGGTCGCTCCTTCCTTCTCGTATCGGTTATTTGCGAGAACTCTTCTCGCAATCTTAAAAACATCCAGAGTTGATGGGAAGTTTAGATGAAGGCTGTGATCGCAGCTTGTAAATTCTTGTGGCCTCGATCAACAAAACGGACAAGCCAAGGCTGGTCTAAAGAGAAGGACAGCGATTCTTGGATTGTTCATCTTGGCCTCGCTGGCACAGACCGTCTGGTTCGTCATCTGCGTGTGTGAGAACGACGCGAGTCAACGGAACTTGCACTGAACAAATTCCGGAAGACGACGTATGAGAGCACTTGAATTGCCGCAGATCAATCGAAACCACGTGGTTTCTGACCAACAATACGCTTGTAATCACTCCTCCAAGACCAAGTCATACCAAAGCTCTTAGAGCTAACAGCACGATGGCCCACGAAGCGACTACAAAGTCGATGACAATTTTACCTGGTCACAACAATCTGTCTCTCAACCCGTGTCAGAAAAACTGCAACATCTACCAACATGACTTCTCTCAATCTTCAGAGACCAACCAATAAGACCATGACCCCTATCAGGGAGGATGTTACTATTCCGGTCTATCCAGACATGCCGGCACCTCTCAAGATGCACTCTGTGCACATCGAGGACAGGCCTAATCCAGAGCCCGTCGAAGTCAGACTTCCGCCAACACCTCAGCGCCAGCCATCACCAGAAGGTCAAGTAGTCTGCAAGCTTGCGTTCGATCATCCTGAACAAAGCGATTCTAGCGGCCCAGACTTGACCGAGGCGCCCCTCACCGTCTCGCCCGAGGATAGCTCCACGTCCATCCACCCCGAGGAGTCGGAAACCAAACCTCTGCGCAAAAGTTCTGCCCTGGAGACTCTAGATCAGCTCAAAGCCTTGGAGCAGCAGGAGCAAGCCGCCCCTCCTGTCCCAGCCAGAAACCCTCTCAGAAACGCACCCAAGAAGGGCTGGGTGGCAAAGCTCCTGAGCAAGTTGACGTGCATGCACAAGGATGCCGCAAATAAGAGCTCAAAGCCCGCCAAACCTGTCAGGTTGGCCAGATCTCTCTTGTCCAGAAGATCAGGCAGATCGTCGTTCACAAAGAGCGGCGGCAAGAGTACCGGCGGTACTGCTGGCAGTATTGCGACCATGTCAGCAACTACTCCAGGCGGGGCTGCTACTTGTTCGGGCGCTGCTATTTGTGGCACTGGCTGCGGTTGCGGCACTGGATGCGGTTGTTAAATAGAGATAAAGCTCTTTTCTCTGGTTTGTGCGAAAAGCTTGGTGTGGTTGCGCAAATTGACTCATCAAGCGAAAAGGAGGCGAATATATAGACCACGTTTATCTGATCCTTCTCACCTCTTTCCTCGAATATTTCTTCGGCTTTCCCAATCGTGAGGTCCTGCAAGGCGACGAAGACAATATGGATCGGTCTAATAGAGATTACTGTCTCTCACCCCTTTCGTTTGATCACTCACGAGATCATTCGCTAGCATCTCCAGACAGCACACCGAACCAAGCGACCATCGACAGCTACCTTATTCCAGCGTCACAGCAGAACTTGAAATCATCGCAGGACGGGAACTTAGGTACACAGAGCCCTCCACAGAATTATCTGTCACCAACTGCCCCTGTGTATTCTCAACGAGATAAGAGCAGTTCCAGAGGCTCATTTGGCAGCTTCGTGCCGTTCCCTGAGCAGATTACAGATACACCGCTCGGAGACAACGCGTACCCAACAGGTCTGGACAACATTGCGCTTCCACAATCAGAGGAAGATCTGCATGCAGCACACGAAAGACAGTGTGCTCAACCGGAGAACGGAAATTACAGAGCACCTTCATTCTACAGCTCCGCTACATACCCCGAGGTCGTCGCAGATGCATCGGTCGAGACCGATGTGTATTCACGTTCAGAGCACACCAGGACTCTAGGCTCAGAGGAAGATATTCGTGCAGCCCGTGATAGGCGTTATTCGCAGTCTGAAGAGTATCAAAATGCTGAAGAAGAATGGAAAGGGTTTGACGATGGGCCGCAGAACGCTGCTTTCCCCCCATACCCCCCCAGCCCCTGTTTGAAAGATGCTGTACACTGGTATCCTTCGCCGACCGTCACCAGCGTATACTCTCAGGCCGAGAATATCAATCTTCCACGAAGTGAGAGCGGTTCCATTGTAACGCCAGAGGCTGATGACCCATCGCCGGGCAACAGTATTGACCTACCTCAGCCACCACCAGCTAACGACATACACGCTGCACACGACATATGTGATTCGCAACCTGGAATGCTCTCAGTATCCCCGAGTATCTACCCACCCCTCCCCGACAGTCCAAGTCTTTGGGTCAACTACAATTATCATGCCGACTCTTCACCTCCAAATCCAAGATACACGACTCCATCTGCGGAAGTAGACACATCATTACAAATCAAAACATTCTCCACCCAAGTCGATGCCATTCCGGCTCCTCTCCCACCTATCCAGACACCCAAAAAACGAACTTTGTTCAAAAGGATTATTGAAACACTCTGCTTTTGTCATGGAGAATCAGGAGACTGGGCAGCCATAGATTCACCATCGCATCTGCCTCCAGTGCCGATCTCCCCTTCTCCTAGCCATGTAAGACCTGGCAGAGCAGCAAAAGTAGCAGAATCAAGACCGACAAGCCAAGCAGTATACTTGAGACAAATGCCGCAGACCAGACCTTACAGAGCTTCTGGTGAGAGGCTCAGGCAGCGGTTGGTGAATGACTTTGGATACTCTGGCTGGGGAGGTTACGTAGGACCCATCGCGGTGGAGGCTCCTCATCATACTTCTCCTCAAGAGACCCCAGAAGATTGGCGCAGTACCGAGAACAATCCTGGCAGCGATCAGAATGCAGGTCATGGTCGCCAAACGCCTGCAAGCCATTACAACTATGGTGATCAACAAGACAGACAATGCAACGCAGAAACTCAGGACACGCACAATGATCTTGTGGACCAATGCCAGGATGCCAATCACGCTGGAAACGATCACGGCGATATTGGACTTGACTGCGGCGATGGTGTTGGTTACCGTGGAGGAGGTGACTAATATCGCAAGAAGATGCTGGTGAGGAAAAAATGATCGTTCGACGCTTTCTGTAAACACAGGAAACTCGAGCTATGGTGGCGAAAAACAATGATGGCAATGAAGATAGTTAGAAGATTTATATCACCAAAAATACAAGATCCATCAGTCTTTGCCGTTGACAGTAAGCGCTTTCGCAAGATACGACCATGTACAGAAATGAATCGTGCTCTGCAGCCGTACTGACCGTCGCTAGAAAAGCAAGGGCGAAGTTGGCGCAGTCCTTCCGCGAGACCTTCCGATCCCTGTGTGAAAGAAACCGTTCAATTTCCCATCAAGACCTTGTTCTCTAGCCACTTATGCACCGAAGCATAAATTTCCTCGCAGACCTGCTTTCGTTGCTCGGAGCTACGACCTCGTTTCTTGCGAAAGTCGTCCGTAAACCCATGTCTAACGCCCATTGCAAGAACCCATTTGTAAGTGCCACGCTCCCAACCTTCATCCCAACCATGTTCGGGCACATTTTCGCCAGCAAGCGAGTAGATCATATCCCTCGATTCACGACAAAGCATGTCGTGCTGAGCTCCAATCAAACACACCCATTTGGGAAGTTCTTCTCTGCTGGCATAGCAAGGACTGAGCAGCTTCTCTTTTCGATTTTGACCCGCAGATACATATGCCCAATCTAGTGCTGGGCCAGCGGTATTGAGTGATTCAGATGCCTTCTCCGTGTACAGACGCTCGGCCCATTTAGCATGCGGCGGAGCGCTCCAGTCGACGATTGGAAAGTACGACACTGCAGCTTTGATTCGTCCTTCTAGCTCAGGCAGTTGACAAGCTGTCAAGGCCAGTTTACCGCCTGCGCTAAACCCACCAATGACCACACGTGACTTGTCGATGTTCAGAGTCTCGTCGTCAATGACGGCACGTGCTACTGCTGCAATATCGAGAACTGGAACAGGAAATCGATGTACGGGCGATTTCCTGTAGTTGAGGCTCACAACCACCATACCAGTACGCTGAGACCAGGACTTGCAGAATGAATCGTCGATTGACGCATCACAAGTTGCGAATGCTCCTCCATGGATGTTGATATAAAGAGGTAAGGTATCTTGGTTTCCTCCGAGTCGAGACTTTGGTTCGAAAACACGAACTGGAAGTTTAGGTCTGCAGTCATATGTCTTGGTGAATGATGGTTGTGTTTCCGGAGTCGGGTAGAAGAAGCGCAGATAGGCTAGTTGGACGGCGATGGTGATTTTCACAGCCCAGACAAGAAAGAAGTATTGGATTCGAAGACCGAGAGATGCAAGTTCTGCTGGCAATGGAGTTGTATCGCGGACTTTGGTTATCTTTGACAGAAGCGTTTCGGCCTTATCGTCTAGCTGCATGTCTGCCATCGAGACGAGATTTATCTTGAGGTTTTTGAAGTCAAGGTAGCTTGATGACGGATGCCTGGAGATCAAGAAACTAAATTGTCCTCGTTGCCCTGCTCAAGATCGTTGAATGTGAGAATCCGAATTCGTCCATGGCTTGATAGTGGAGCCTGAATATTGAGGTCCATGCGTACGAATCCTTCGACCAAGGTAAATCGTAATCTCGGCTCAGTCATATCGAGTAAGTATGTATTTCCCACCAGAAGTGCGGCTATAAGAGAGCGATTGACTTGGGATGGGGCAAATTATGCGTTGGCGGAACTGCCTCTGCAAACGTGAAGGACGAATACTTGACGGCTCACGAGAGACTCTAGGAGGACTTGAAGAATATGCTGCAATCGAGACAAGGTGTGAGCTTGGATTCGCATATGCTATCAGACACGTGAAATCGTAGCATAATGGGAAGTTCGGCTCCTACGTGTGCTGAGCTTTATCAAGCGTGTAGCTGTTGAAATGCACAAAAGTTCCATAGTTAGAGTCGGTCCAGTAAGGAATTGTCTCACAGTCTATCTTTGTGAACGGCTACCATTCAGGGAAACTATCGTGCATCTCTACAACTTCAATGTCTCAGTTGTCGCGTGAGGATGGACAGTGTGACAGAGGAGGGAAACAGGGAAAGCAAGATGCAGGTCAAAGGATCGTCAGCCGAGTTTCAGGCACGAGCCGACCCCGCTTCCCCGACCTCATGACGAATGGAGTCTCGGAGCTCCAAGGCTCCCTTGTTTCTACCAAACACCTTGCCAGAGCTGACGATATGGCAAGCAACAACAGAACTGAGCGTACACCATTGCTCAATGGTGACGCTCCAACAGGTGACCGGAGCGAAGCCAGGGAGTCGTTCGGTACTCGTATGAAGCGCTTCTTGCAGCGCAATGGCGTCTACCTCATCATCATTCTCCTGCTCATTCTGGTCCTCGTTCCACTCCTAGTGCAGACCATCCGCGGCAGTGGCAAGAAGCACAAGCATCATGATTCACATGGTGAGAAACCATCCGACCCGCATAGCAACTCCACCGAGCTCTGCACATCAGCTGCATGCGTGCTCGCATCTGCAAACATTCTTCGTAGTCTATCGCCAAGGTACGACATAGTTCTCGTATTCTCATACTGAAATTCTGACACAAGGCCAGTTACGAAAAGTTGGACCCTTGTGATGACTTCCGGGCTTATGTCTGTGCTGGCTTCGACGCTGCCCATGAGATCCGCGAGGACCAAGCAGGCGTTGGCAACCTCCAGATCATGAACGAGAACAACCAACTCATCCTGAAGCATATCTTGGAGTCGCCTGCCCCGAAGGACACGTCGCTCTTCTGGACAGCCGCCAACCCGGACCAGGAGATCTTCGACAAGCTGCAGGATGGCTACAATGCTTGTATGAATGAGTCCTTACTTGCTTCAATTGGATCAAAGCCCCTGCTGGATCTGCTCTTACAACTCGACAATATCTACCCTACTGAGAAGTCGAAGAAGAACAAGGATGACGACTCTCTCACAAAGGCCATCGAATTCCTGATGAGCATCGGCGTTGGGGGACCCGTCTCAATCGATGTCGGCGCTGATGACAAGGATCCAGACACTAACGTCATCTCCGTCGGTGCACCATACTCTTTTGGACTTCCCAGCAAGCAGTACTACGAGCGCGCGGAGATCGTTGAATCATACAAAGAAACTATCGGAAGCGTGCTAGAAGCACTTCTGAAGGAAGCCAAGCCTGATGCGCTCTTATTCATGTCTGACAATCAGGATATGACTGTACTAAGCAAAGATCTCGTGGACAGCCTCGTGGCCCTCGAGAAGTCCATGGCCAATGTCGCACCGGACCCAGAGGATGCTGCAGATGTCACGAAGTACTACAATCCCCGTACTTTGAAAGAGACTGAAGCCTATAATTCGGAAATCTCTGTTAAGCAGATTCTCGACACGTTCGCAAGCGGTTACACACCTTCAAAGATCATCGTTGGTTCGCCTGATTATCTCAAGGCACTGGAGAAGATTCTCAAGTCCTTCTCGCGAAAGACCATCAAGACATACCTGGTGTGGAAGGTAGTCCAATCATGGGCTGGAGCTGTAGAAGATCCAGCCGTACAACCACTGTTGCGATTCAGAAACAAGCTCCGAGGCCAAGCTCCGGACGTGAAGCAGGAGCGCTGGAGAACCTGTGTGAGTAGTGTTGGCAACGATCTTGGTAAGTCACATCTCACCACATAATGCTTCATGGCACTAATCCAGAACAGAATGGATCATGAGTCGCTTCTTCGTAGAGAGGGCTTTCTCCAAAGAAGCAAAAGACCTCGGCGACCAGATCATTCTTGACATCAAGGATGAATTCTCTATAAAGCTCAATGAATCAGAGTGGATGACCGAAAGCGTGCGCCAACTGGCCATCGAAAAGGTTCATCTCATTCGCCAGAAGATCGGATACCCAACTCAAAGTCCTGATATCACCAACGCGGGAGAGCTGCAAGAGTACTACGGCAATGTCAGTATCTCGGCGACAACCTTCTTCGAGAACAAGCTGTCAGTCGTCAGACAGGATGTGCGTGAATCCTGGGCACAAGTCGGTAAGCCTGTTGACAAGGACGAATGGGGTATGAGCGCACAGACTGTCAATGCCTACTACAACCCTCCTGGTAACGAGATCGTGTTCCCGGCTGGTATCATGCAGGCTCCTGTCTTCTATGACCCCTCTATTCCTAAGTATCTCTCATACGGAGCCTTTGGAGCTGTGGCTGGTCACGAATTGTCGCACGCTTTCGACTCTTCCGGTAGAAACTACGATCAGAACGGCAATTACACTGACTGGTGGGACAATTCTACAATCCAGGCTTTCAAGACCAAAACAGACTGCTTTGTGGAGCAATACCACAACTACACTGTTCCTACCAAAAATGGACCTCTGCCAATCAACGGCAAGCTTACTTTGGGAGAGAACATCGCTGATGCTGGTGGCCTTACTGCGGCGTATCAATCTTGGAAGCGTCGCGATGATGAGAAAGCAGACTTGATGCTTCCCGGCTTAGACCACTTCACCAAGGAGCAGATCTTCTTCCTCGCATACGGACAGACGTGGTGTGGCAAGATGAGGTATGTTGACCACGTTTATTTCACTTAGCAGCACTAATTGCCATTCAGAGAGGAGCAAGTCGTGCAAAGAATCTACACGGACCCTCACAGTCCTGACATTTTTAGAATTAAGGTATACCTCACCCCAAATATATGTCAAGATAGTGGTGCTAACGACATGCAGGGTACAACGGCCAACTCGCGCGAATTCAGAGAAGCTTTCAGCTGCCCTGTCAAGGAGCCCACTTGTGAATTGTGGTAGGCATGGTATGCAAGCATGGTCTTACAAACGAGCATGTATTCTTTGGTTTTGTATTGAAATAGCATATGTGTGTAGTAAATAATGCATTGTAGGTAGCATGAGAAGAAGTTCCATGTCAGCCTCGATTCACATGATGCCAGTATCCGTGGTCGCTTCAAAGTCAGTGCAACTGTTTGGCCAGCCGTCGGCAGAAGCAAGAGAATATCCGTTGGTCTCAGAGTTGCGCGCCGTGCTCCGAAATGTCCCCCGAGTTGACTCATTCATGGAAGCAGCTACCGCCTCTCTCCAGTCCGGCCGCATCATTGTATCTGTTCGCCAACAAACCAGTGCCAAAACAGAGAGTATCCGAATGAGATTATCAAGGACAGTACCAAGTTCTTCACCACATCACGATTGGAAGTCGACCACGCCTCGGCGCCACCACATCGAACGATGACGAACTCGACTTCTACGTGACACTATCTCCGCAGACCGGCGCACGCAATGAGTTCAGCGTGTCCTAGTCAGATCGAACGCGACCGCTCTCAGTAACAAGTCTGGACCTATGAAAAGAGATGGAATCCTAAGCATATTGCGCCATGCGCTGCGGCTAAAAGCCGCGCTGCGTATCGCAACATACCCAAGCGATGAGAGCCTAGGACTCTGGACATGACTTGGGCTGTCAAAAGTTCTAAGAGGAGGCGCATTAAGGGCTAGCCCGGACTGTGAGAGGCAGATCACATCAGGGTAGATAACCCGGCATCCAAGGGACAAGGCGATGTCTACCCAACCATACGGCAGCCACGTTGATCGCCCTGTTGCTAGAGTCAGTTGTCGCATGCACACTGCCGTGTTCGATGGAGTCTGTCTCCTCTTGGCTATATCGGAAGGCAGGCGCAGAGGGTGAAGCCTGCCTCTTGGTATGGTCGACCTGAAAGCCGAGGCAAGCACGCCATTTCGCGTCTTCTTTGCCCTTTCTCAACCTCCTTTCTCTATTGGACAATGCCAGTTTACCACTTTCCTATCTCCACCATTCCATTGCCGTTCATCTGTTCAGCACGAGCTGTCGCCATATTCGAACGTGACATTATCTTGCACATTGGCTCAACCGTCTGAGATGCCGAGCACTTTTGCGCCACGCTACAATGGCGAATAGGGCTCCTAAAATCACGAAATCGCAGCGGATGGTTTCTGAAGACTTGAAATAGTCCTGCGAGGCTCTCTGTAAGTACGGTTGTGCATTCAATCCAACCTCATTTCTTCTCTCCACGATGGCCTCCAAACAAGAGTTTGAGGTCACAGCCGACAGCAAGACCCCATCGGAAGTTGACGAGGCATCCGACAGAAGCTCCATTGATGCCAGAAATCCTTTCAAAGATCCAAAGGTCGCCGAGTATTATCGCAAGCTGTACGAGGAGGCGGAATACGAGTCTCGAGAGGCCTTTGACCCAGAAATCGAATGGACAGCAGCAGAAGAGAAAGGTCTTGTAAGACGTCTAGACTGGCATGTCTGCCTCTGGGCATGTGTCATGTTCTTTGCTCTGCAGCTTGACCGCGGAAACATCTCACAAGCTCTGTCGGACAACATGCTCGACGACCTTGGCTTGACTACTAATGAGTACAACTATGGTATGTGAATATCTTCCTTCTCCATCTGGCAAACTATCTCTGACAACTTCCAGGCCAGACCTTGTTCAAATTGTCGTTCATGGCAGCCGAAGTCCCATCGCAGCTTGTTTCTAAGAAGCTGGGACCGGACCGATGGATCCCCATTCAAATGATGCTTTGGTCAATCGTTGCTGCTGCCCAAGCTGGTCTCAACGGCCGCTCTAGCTTTTACGTTTGCCGATGCCTCATTGGTGTCCTCGAGGGTGGTTTTATCCCAGACCTCGTGTTGTGGCTTTCGTACTTCTACACCAGTACTGAACTGCCTATCAGATTGAGTTTCTTCTGGACAGCCTTGAACTTGACCACTATCGTTGCATCGCTTCTAGCGTTCGGAATCTTCCATCTCGACAACGCTCATGGTCTTGCAGGCTGGAGATGGCTTTTCTTGATTGAGGTTTGTTGTTCTCTATGCTTGCAGCGATGATTGCTAACAAAATCACAGGGACTCATGACCTTTGCCATCGGTGTCGCCTCCGTCTTCCTCATGCCCGCTTCAGCCGTGCAGACCAAGACTTGGTTCCGTCCCAAGGGCTGGTTCACGGACCGTGAAGTTAAGATCGTTGTCAATCGCGTCTTGAGAGATGATCCGTCTAAAGGCGACATGCACAACAGACAAGCAATCACAATCAGACGTCTATGGCAATCTCTATCCGACTATGATTTGTGGCCTGTAAGATACCAAAGCCTCTCTAATCCGTCCACTGCTAATACAGCAAACAGATCTATGCACTCGGCCTTGTTGTCTTCATCCCTGCCACTCCAATTACCAACTATCTCACCTTGACGCTCCGACAACTTGGCTTCAGCACGTTCAACACCAACCTCCTCACAATTGTACCCAATGCCGTCACCATCATCACCTTGCTCGGTATCACCTGGCTCAGCGAGAAAGTCAAAGAGCGCTCTTTTATCGCCGCTATACAAAACATTTGGATGTTACCTTGCTTGATTGCACTGCGCTGGTGGCCAGGCTCAGGCACGGATCCGTGGGGTACCTATGCCCTATTGGTGGTCCTTCTCGGCTACCCTTACTGCCACGCTATCCTCGTCGCCTGGACATCGCGCAATGCCGGTTCAGTACGCACGCGCACAATCTCTGCCGCTGTATACAACATGTCAGTGCAGGCCGGAGGTGTGATAGGCAGTAACGTCTATCGCCAGGACGATAAGCCACTATATCATCGTGGTAATATGCAGCTGGTTGCTGTAAACTGTTTGGCCATTGCACTGTACGCACTGGCTAAAACATACTATATTTTCAGGAACAAGCAGAGGGAGAAGAAGTGGAGTGCTATGACTCAGGAGCAGAGGAACGATTATGTTTCCAACACCACTGATCAGGGTAACAAGAGACTGGACTTCCGCTTCGCTCATTAGAGGAAGCACGGGCGAATACCCTAGAGCTATTCTGTTGACTGTTGTTGAGTAGCACCATCATTAAATCATTTTCGTCAGTGGGGGTAGAAAGCTATACATGCAGTTCAAATGATGTTTGATGATAGGGTACGCAATCCGCTGCTAGAATGTAACATCTCGCGTCTCTACGACTCCTATCATACAAACCTCTCTGCTGTCCTGTATCTTGATGACGTGACAACGGTGACAGAAGCATATCACTGCAGGAGAGTACAGTAGTTACAACAGCCCGTAAGTACAAACATTAGCGAGAATCAAATCTTGAACAGACGACATCCAGTATGTCTTGTCGATAAGCTAGTTTTCCAAAAACACAAGATGCAATTTCGTTACGACATCAAATCTAAACCACCGAACTTATTAACATGAACGAGAATTAATATGTACAAAAAGTCACCCTCAGGGCGGGTGTTTTCAATCTTTCCAGCAGATTTCCAAGGGCGATATTGATGTTGAGTCCACTTAGGCGTTGACTTCGGGTTGGTCCTCGCCGCCCTCGACAGCTGCTCCACCGGCAGTACCAACAGCAGTGAACGCGACGTCCGTCAATTGACCAAGACCTTCGATGAGGCCATTGCCCTTTCCATCGCTGAAGGGTGCGACGAGAGCGCGTTTAGCGTTGACTTCAGGTTGGTCTTCACCGCCCTCGACAGCTGCTTCACCGGCAGTACCAACAGCAGTGAACGCGACGTCCGTCAATTGACCAAGACCTTCGATGAGGCCATTTCCCTTTCCATCGCTGAGGGGTGCGATGAGAGCACGCTTAGCGTTTACCTCGGGTTGATCCTCGCCGCCTTCAACGGCAGGCGCGACAACGCCTCCAAGAACAGTGGTGAACCCGCTGTCAATCAGGACGCCGAGGCTCTCAACAAGGCCATTTCCTTTTCCGTCACTCAAAGGTGCGACGAGGGCGCGCTTGGAGTTTTCGGACGATGCGACTGGAAGGGCTGTGACGAGAGATGCGGAGAGACCGGCAATGGCGAAGGCTTGAGCGAAACGCATGGTTGCGAGATAGGGGTTTGATTTTGGTAATTGGCGTGGTATGAAGATGAACCTGATGAGTTCCTATCGAGATGCGGGCTTGGAAGATGTGCGAGGTAGATTGGTAGCAAAGGTAAGAAGAATTGTTCCATTCTGGGGGTCACTAGAGATCAAATATGTTCACTTACAACCGACGATCTCGCTGGTCATCGAGCAACTCAAGTCCAAGAGATGCAGGTTGAGGTCAAGCATATTATCCAATACCCCAAACCGGCAATCGCATCTTTCTCCTTTCGACTTTTGAAAGCCAGCCATTGGCCAAAGGTCCCTCTTTCCAGACGATCTTTCTGAGCTTTGTTGATGGTCCATTCCGATTGTGGTCATGATCTGGAGAGATCTGTGTTGTGATCGACTCGATATGCCGCGTGCGGCTCAACAGTTCAACATGCAACTGCAAAAGACGTCGATGGCTCCGATGGACTTGCCTCAAAAGAGTTAGGAGTGGTGGATTAAGGTGATCGGAGTGGGAGGCCGCGGAGGACGCACCTAGGTAGGCTGGGGAAATGCAGTTGTATGACATCATGTTTATGTATAAAGCGACGATCGGTATAAGCTGAAGTTCGACTTGTGTAAATAGGTAGTTTGCTCTTCGAGTGCCCGGCTTTTCGATGAGCAAATCAGTGACGATGTTCAGTTGATTCGAAGCGCACAAAAGACCACAAAAAACGGTTGTTCCAAGAGTCTGATTGCTTCTTGAAAAAACAAAAAAAAACCGAGGGAGACATCAAAGAAAACTTGCTCGCAAGCGTTCAGTGTAGGAGATCTGGTCTCGATGAAATTGAATGATTAAAATAATACTGAGATTTGGTAGAACATCGAAGCTGTACATAGGAAATTCCCACCACCATGATTGCTTTGGTGAAAGTGCCTCTGCAACCATATCATGATCGTAGCTGTTCCGTCCGAATCAAGGTGGAAAGGCTCATGCTTGCGTATGTGTATGTGTCGACTTAGTTGACAACGTCGCCAGTAGCTTGGGAGACGGTAGCCTCAATGTTGTTGACAGTAGAGTCGAGGCCGTCGCCGAGGATAGAGGAGCGCTTGACCACAGTTCCGAGAATGTTACTCACACCGGCAGCGACATCGCCTTGGGTGACCTCTCCAACGACGCCCTCGACCGTGCCAGTAACACCGCCGACAACGGGATTACCGACAACTGCGTCGAGAAGAGGAGAACGCTTCACGTTCTCGACGTGCTGACCCAAACCATTGACAGTTGTTCCAGCACCACCAAGAGTAGAACCAACCCCACCAACGATACCGCCCACACCGCCAACGACAGATCCCACGCCGTCAACGGTCACGCCAGTCGAGGTGACAATAGGGTGAACACCGTCAAGAACACCGGAGCGCTTGAGGACGTTTTCTCCAGCAGCATTCTGGCCAACAGTGTTAACCGTGGAACCAACACCTCCAACTGTGGTTCCTACACCACCGACAATGCCGCCAACTCCATCAACCACGGTGCCGACACCATCAATAGTAGTACCAGAAGAGGTGATAACCGGGTGGACGCCAGATCCGACGTTATCAAGAAGGCTTCCAGTCGAACCGATAGGCAGAGCGGCGACCAGGGAAGCGGACAGACCGGCGATGGCGAAAGCTTGAGTGAAACGCATGGTGATTGATGGTTGTAAGGATTCGAGTGGACAGATCCGGGAGATATGGATGTAAGATCGTGAAAGAAGGGTTGTAAAGAGTGAGAGTCTTGTAGAAAAAGACTTGTAAAGAGTGAGAGTCTTGTAAAAGAATGTCAGAGTGGTAAAGAGTGGAAGGACTTGATGAGCAAGATGAGTTGCTGATGTCCGACCTCCTCACACGTTATATATCTATCTCGACATGGCGATCTTTCGTGGTTGCTCAAGCTCCCCTGAGCATTTGACTCTTCGTGATTTCGATAGACCAGCTCCCTGGTCCGTGAGAAAGACAAGTCTATGTCTGATGCGGTGAATGTACTGCAAGACGAGTCATTGGTTAAGGAGGGTGGACGTGAGGTGCTCTGCTGCTAGAGTCGCCCATTGGCTACAAGGCTTCCATCCAGATGACCGTGTCAGGCACGAGTGAGTATTGACTGCTGATCCTGATTTGTATATAGGTAGTAAGTTGTTTGATGTAGATCAACAAAGCTTGGTCTTCCCCACGAGCGGTTGTTGGCAGCTGGTGGAATACTCGAGGTTCAGAAGTTGATGTTATTGAGATGTCAACCGAAGTCAACTGAAGCTAGTTTTGTAGGTGGGGCAGCCTCGCTCCTTCCACCGGGAGATGTCCCTGAGCATTGACGGCCCGTCACGTGCACAGTGTGATCCATCACTAAATAGGGGCCGCAAAAAGCCCGCCTCTAAGCTCTGCATTACTGTTCGAATCTGGATGTTTCGATTTCTGGTTTTGTTCCGTACTTCGCGTCGTGACAATGAGAAAGGCAGAGAAAGATACAAATCGAGTCGTAGAAGCGAAAACCAGGGCCCCGAGAAGAGTTCGCATCACACACACGAAAACATCCATGATTCTGGGGATGCTGACATCCATTTCCGGCCAGACGGAGATCACTCGTTAGATCCGGACGAAAGCATCCCAATGTGGACTCAGGGACTAAAAACGTGAGGCAGGCCGGCGGGCACTCCGCCAGACCATAGACACTAGAAGAAAGCACTGAGATATCCTTTCAACCAGCAAACAGATCGTTGTTATACGTCCCATGGAACTGTTGTCTGCTCAAGGCTTATCGCTCAAGTAGCCGCGTGCGGTCCGAAGGGTCTTCATTGCAATTCCCGAGCTTAAGACAATGTATTGATCGACAGCAGTAGTGCAGATAGTACCTGTAGCAAAGTGACACAAACTCGGAGCAGAGCAACAGATAGATAGTCTCGTGTTGATATTCCTGTGTTTCTCAAAAAAAGCAATTTTAGTGAGAATGAAATCACCAAGCTGTCTAATCGCAAAATCCAAGGTGAAGTGCAGCCATCCTTCAAAGGCATTGTCCAAGAAGAAAAAAAACACATCCTAATACAATGGTATATACATCTAACCCTCTATCTATCAAATCGAATGTTTTGTACGGCTCATGGCCAGCGTCTTGACACGACCCTGCAATCTTGGTCCGGTCGATCACCCGGCGGCTGGGTCCGGCTGAGTAAAATATCCACAGAGTATCTTCCAAGAATATCAGCTTGGAATGGCACTGAGGATTTGTATCTACTCCATGGACTGAATGTCCTTGGCGACCTTGAATGATGCATCAGTCTCGGCCTTGATGTCCTCGACAGTAACGCCCTCAGCCAGCTCGGTAAGGGTAAGACCGCCATCCTTGAGGTCCACCTGGAAGACACAGAGGTCGGTGATGATGGTGCTGACGACGCGAGCTCCGGTAAGAGGAAGGGAGCATTCTTGCACGACCTTTGACTTGCCGTACTTGTCGACGTGGTCAGTCAAGCAGACAATCTTGGTCTGTTCGGGGTTGGAAACAAGGTCCATAGCACCACCCATTCCCTTGACGACTTTGCCGGGGATCATATAGTTAGCAAGATCACCGTTAGCGCTAACCTCGAGGGCACCGAGAATGGACACATCGACGTGACCACCACGAATCATGGCGAAAGACTCGGCAGAGTCGAAAGTGGAACCACCAGGGACCATGGTGACGGTCTCCTTTCCGGCATTGATAAGATCGGCATCGACCTCGTCCTCAGTAGGGTAAGGGCCAAGACCGAGGAGACCGTTCTCGGACTGGATCCAGACCTTGGTCTCGGCGTTCAAGAATGATGGAGCCAATGTAGGCATACCAACTCCCAAGTTGACGTACATGCCGTTCTTGAGCTCCTTAGAAGCACGCTTGGCAATTCTTTCTCTTCTGATCATAGCAGGAGACTTTTCCTTGGGGGCCTCAGTTGTCTTCTCCTCCGCGGAACGAGTCATTCTAGACTCAATGCCCTTCTCTGCTGTGGCAGGGACAATACGGTCGATGTAAATTCCAGGAAGGTGGACATCATCAGGGTGAATGGAGCCAACGGGAACAATTTCCTCAGCCTCAACGATAGAGATGGCAGCAGCCTTGGCGACCAGAACACCAAATGCCTTGGTGGTGTAGCTGTTCTCTGTCAGAAACTGATACCTGCAGCGTTGTTGCCTCAGAGATACTCACCGGAAGCGGCAGTTTCCAGCCTCGTCGACCTTCCATGCTCTCAAAACACCGACGTCACCCTTGATGGCGCGCTCCATGTTGTAGGTCTTTCCGTCGAAGACGCGAGTTTCGCGGGGAGTACCAGCCTCGACCACGACGGTCTCAGTAGAGCCCTCGACAGGAGGTCCGACTCTCACAGGAATACCGCCAGTCATGACGGCAGTGTTGACACCAGTAGGGGTGTAGAAAGCAGGGACACCTGCACCACCAGCTCTAATTCTCTCCGCAAGAGTTCCTTGAGGACAAAGCTCGATGCCGATCTCTCCAGAAAGATACTTCTTCTCGAGCACCTTGTTGTTACCAAGATATGAAATGATCAACTTTGTGATTTGGCCAGACTTGACCAAAGAAGCAAGACCGCCATCTCCAGCACCAGCGTTGTTAGACACAGCGGTCAGGTTGGTGACTTCATTTCCTCTTTTCGCAAGTGCCTGAATAATAGTTTCTACAAAGAATCATTAGGATGACGTTGTGGTTTTGTTGGTATAGGGAGCTCACCTGCAACGCCGCAAAGACCGAAGCCGGAACTCAAAATTGTAGAGCCGCTCTTGATATCTGCAACCGCGTCCTCGGCGTTCTTGTATACCTTGCCTTGGCCGATGATTTGTGTGGGAGCCTGATCATTAGCAGTAATAGGCTGCTTTCTCTTGGGACCGGCAGCAGAGCTTCCTGCACGCCATCCCATGACAGAAGTAGGCCCATTAACGCGGTTGAGGCACGCAGTACGCGGCACGCGGGATCCAATCCTCAGCACGACATTGATGCGCGCGCTAGCTGCCAATGATGAGATTGATCGAGAGAGAGAAGCCATGCTGTATGTGATTGAGCAAGGATGTTGTTAAGGAGGAAGTCCGGTTATGTGGCAATGAGATGAAGCAATTAAATGTGCTTTGACAATGACTCCGGCTTTCGTACAGCGGGTGAATGGAAGAAAAACCGATGGAATAAATAATAATTATGCATACCCTCGGACTACGCTGTATGACGTTGGGTGGAAACGCTCTCCGCGGTGAACATTCGGACTTTTCTCTGGCTACCTTATATAACATCAACTATGTGTCCCACATCTATAGCGAGACTTTGGACAGTCAAACCACTTCCTCTAAAGTCCAGACTCGTATGGAGTTGACGACAATTCCATTTTCTTTGGAACAATCTACAACGTTGTCGCATGATTTGGATTCGTCACAAATTCGCGGAGCTGCACGGAGGTGTCATATGGTCTTTCCCAGATGGCCAAAAATCACGGCCATCAGGGTGCTGCCAATAACCATGTGACTTTGACCTTTCTCACCGCGACATACGGTTGATACAGGCCCGTATTACGTGTTGATCACGTTGCACCATTGAGATCACTAGGATGAACGCTGTCGACCGAGTGCGGTGAGGCAGATCGAAGCAGGACGTTGTCTTTGGCGCACTTTGGGCAGCTCCGGAGACTGCGCGAGCAGCCATGCGAGGAAAGATTTGAACGACGAAGCTCAATCATCGTTTGAGGTCTTGTCACGTCCACCGCCTATAAGTATAAGCTGATCTCTGTCACCAATCGTGTGGTACACATCTGATCGCGCGTTGAGACCCGAAGCTCCCAAACCTGCTTCCAAAGCAGCTTGGCTCGAACCTAGGAAGCTTGCCAGAGAGCCAAGTGTGCAATCGATTGATGATTTATCTAGGTTCGAGGGTCCGTGGCTTGTTACAAGACAGAGAGCGAATTGATGTTTGCGGGTCCTCGTTGACCCGATCACGCAACTGGATGATACCTGAGCGCAACGCGGAAACCATCCATGTGCTTGATAATCGCGTGCCAAGCACAGATTGGTCGGCAATATTGACTACAACCTTTATGGCGAACAATGCTTGATAATTATCAAGAACCTCGACGGAGAGATTCCGTGAAAGGGTATTATGGGAGTGAAATCTTCTGCAGATATAAAGCTTGAGTGCCTGTCGAGCAACAGAAGAAGCATCAGCCCCAATCGTCTTCCATTATCCTCTGTTCAAGAGAGACATTGCTATCATGAAGTTTTGCGAGACAATATTTGCACTGGCTTTCACAGCCCCTGCCTTTTCTGCCATTTTACCTCTCCCAAACTCCTTTCCCGGACACGCGGTCGATATTGACAACAGAACCCTGGATCAGATCTACGCTGTTGCCAGAAACGAGACTGGCGAGCTCATAGTGCTTTGGGGCGGTGACGGTGGGTGTCCAGACAAATCTCTGTGCTCTTTAGGAAGGTTCGCTGACAGCAATCTTGCAGAAATCAGCCAAGGCGACCCAACTATTGCTGCCTGGAAAGCCAGATTCCCGGATGTCAAGCTGAACTTGACCGTCGATGTGTCTAAATATCACGATAGCCGCGTCAATCGACAGTATCAATGTAACGGCGATGACGGTGCTGATATCGCTGTTCTGCAGACCCTACATGACTTTGGTAGATGGAAGCGCGAGGGCAGACTGTACCCCTACAAGCCTGCTGCTTGGGACAACGTCTACTCCGCCATCAAGGACCCTGAGGGTACTTTTCTCGGGGCTTTTATTTGTAAGCAGATTCATTGACCATCGACAAAATCCATCTCTTGCTGACATCCATCTTGACCAATTTGGCGACTTGATCTATAATACTGATCTCTTGAATGAGAGGGAAGTGTCCTCGACCTTTGGCGAGTTGATCAACCCTGTCTGGAAAAGTAAGCTCGCATTGACCTACCCCAATGACGATGATGCTATCACCTATCTCTTCTCCATCATCATCGAGAACTACGGTTGGGAGTGGTTCGATACATTGCTTCAGCAAAATATTCAGTGGATTCGCGGTACAGGCCAACCTGCCGACCTTATCAGCCAGACCAACACTACACGCGCCCTCTCTTTCACAACAAACCTCAACGGCGCGAAAAATTTGGCGAGCAAGACTCCCAGCGATGCCCGTCTCCTCTGGCCGCAGACCGGTGCCATCTTCGCCACGACTCCCCGTCCTGAAAGTGCCAAACTCTTCATGAGCTGGCTCATCAGCGATGAGTACCAGCAGCAATTCGTCGACGCTGGTTCATACACAGTACGCAAAGACCTCAATTCGACCTCTGGCAGTGTGTGGGACGACGACTTGACTTCTCTTACGCAATTCGCGACCTTCATGGAGAACCGCGATCTGGTCGAGTGGTGGAGACTGCAATTTGAAACGTCGATTGGCACTGCCCAGGGCCTGAGTCCTGTGTTGTCCGAATTTGGGCGTCGGACCACATTGTAAAGGCCCAGGCACACTCGGACACTTCTACTTGTCTTCTCGAGCCCACTAATCGTTATTGATGAAAGATTCGTGATGATCAGAGATGCGACGTCTACACACCAAGTTTACACATCAAAAATTGTAAAGGGAACTGAGAAGAGAGTATGGTAATAAGGAGACTCGTTGAAAGGCAGGAATGTCATGATCCTCTAAAAGCATATTCGCTTCCTTGGTATAAAAATCCCCTAATCCTTTCCGTATGTGTTCGCAAAACCCCCAGTCTCGCAATGCTTCATCGGAAAAAAGCATGATGATGATGAGAAACGCCCTTGTAGTGTCCCACCCCTGTGCAGTACCCCTAACACCCAAGAGAAAAGAAATAACAGAATATCCAGTCGTACAAGAAAAAATGGCTTTCCACTCTTAAATCATTGCATATCGTCCTCGGCGCGCTTGAGCTGGAAGTTGGGCTGTTCGTAGAACCATTCGGTGTTCTTGTCCCACTTGTATGCTTTGAAGTCTACACCGTAAGGCTTGGGCTCGAGGCAGTAGAGCATACCGATTGGTACATCCAAGTCTGCGACTTCCTCTCTCTTCAAGCCGCGGAAGTATGCTAGCAAAACACGAGCGACACTACGGTGACCGACGAGCAAGCAGTGGTCTTCCATGCGCTCAAGCTCGACAATCACAGGACGCAAACGGTTGATGATGTCAAGATATCCCTCACCGCCAGGACCGGGGTAGCGGTAGTGAAGCTTGTCCTTTTTGCGGAGGGCGTATTCGGCAGGGTGGGCTTCGGCGATGGAGGAGTATGTGAGACCCTCCATGATACCAGCGTTGAGTTCGTCCAACATGCGCATCTGCTTCGAGTCATACTCTTCATCGTCGAAGAATTGAGCCGTCTGAATGCTGCGCTTGAGCATGGAAGTCCATACGCAGAAGGACTTTTGTTGTAACTCATTGTTGTCGTTGGGCTGGTAGTGGGGGTTGGGCGGGGTTGTGTCACCAGGTTGAGGAGGGAAATGTGAGTGGGTGAGCTTGTGGAGTTGCTTCATGTCCCATTCCCTACGAGCGTGCTCGATGAATTTGGTGAGTGTTTTGGCGTATTGTAAGCCCTCTTTGCTGAGGTCGGAATCACCTCCAATCTTGCCTGAAACGTTGTCCATAGAAAGACCGTGGCGCGTGATCCAGATCATGCGAGGTGCGAGGTTGAAGTTGAGGAGGTAGTAATTGGCCTGGGCGGAGAGGAAACCGCGGATCTGATGCGAGATGACCTTGCGGCCTACATCGATCATTTGGATGTATGGCATGTTGTTCTTCTCCTCGTATTCGCCTAGTGGTACGTAGGCTTTTTCGTAGATGGCGACACGCTTCTTGAAGTCCTCAAGAGCAGCGACAGGATCTTGGTCCTTGTAGTCGGGACCTGAAAGCTTCAGGCGCATGTTCGATTCAAGCAAGTTCTCGTCAACGCAGCGACTCTCGAGGAAGAGGACGTTCAGCTCGGTGCCAGCTCTTTCGCGAATTCTCTTCATGATGACCTTTCTGCGCTCGAGGGTACTGTTTGTAGCGTCGAGAATACCGACCGAGCCATTGCCTTCAAGGATGTAGTCGAGGAGTTCGTCCAGCGTGTCCATGGCGCACTGCTCGCGGATCAAGGCAGCTCTCTTGTTCTGGGGGTCGAAGAAGTTGGCCGATTGATCCATGGAATCCGAGTCGGGCATTTCGGGTGTAGAGACCTTCGTCAACTCTACACCATCTGTACCGTCGTCGACGGCTTCAGGCTCATCTTCTTCGGTAGCAGGAGGGAGCTGTATGGTTGGCATCGTGAGCCTACGAGATTGGCTGTCATTGTCATGGTTTTGGTGTTGATCGCTGTTGGCTTGGATCTGTGCAGCGAGGCCCGAAGAACCGAGATGTGTTTTGGCGTCGACGATGCCGTTGAGACTGGCCAGACTCGGACGGTGCTCGGTAGGCAGGAAAGAAGCGCGATGTGCGTGACTCTTCGTCTTTTCCAGAGTATTGGGGCCTCCCGCAGCGACACGGCGTCTCTCTCCAACATTGAAGATGCGCGTGTCGTGTTGTAGCCAGTTCAAGTATCTGGCGAGCTTCTTTGTGATGTAACTCTTTCCTCGAGCGGGCAGACCGACCATGACGATGACCAACTTGGCGCCGACATCTCTCTTGGCGATTCTGCCATCGGGCGAGACCTTTGACTTTGTGAGGCCGGGGATGTCGAGGGTTGTTGGTCGGACGCGCGGGGTACTCGAGCCCGAGTTTTGCCTTATAGGCAATAGCCTTGGACTATTCGGAGCGGTGCCATCGGGAGTGTCGTTTAATGCGTCAGTACTGGTGGCACCGACGGCGGATGCTGTGCGGTTCGTGGGGGGAGGGCGGAAGGATTGGATCTCGGGGGTCTGAGAGCCTTTCTTGCTGGCGGCGTTGCCCAGGCTGCTGTTGAGGCTCGTCTTCAAGTCTTTGTGCGTGTTCTCGTCAATGCTTCGGCGCTGTTGGTCCTGCACGTTGCTCATCATCACAGACTTTGCAATGTCACTCTGTTGGCTCTGGCGACGGAGGTGGAAGGGGAGGGTGGACGAATTTGAAGAAGCTGACAGGATTCCCGACGGTTCGCAGATGAGTGGCATGCTGAGAAAAAAGAGGGTCCAGAATTTCCGACCACACGGACGGGCCTATGACGTTCTAGCGCTCTCCTATCGCGGCGCGCTGCGACCAGACAAGGACTCGGCGAGGCCAGCTGACTAACTCCGAGAACGGCCTTGGGCTGGTGATAGGCGAAGCCTGTTTACTTTGGAATATATAAATTCGTAATTCCGTGGTAATAGGCGATGCGCGTGATCCTGAATCCTGATGGGAAGAAGAAAGTTAGCTCACGATGGGATGTCGCGATCGTGATGGATAAAAGCTGATCCAAAGTTGATGAGAAGAGCCTGAAGTTCGTGTAGCCAGGCGAGATAAATTATGACTGTGTTGGCGCGTGGTTGTGAATCATAAATAACTTGCGCGCTTGTAATAAGGTTGCGTCGCAGAACGTCTTGCAGTATTCTTTTCTTTCCACGGTTCGCCGAAAGACTTCCAGTACAAAAAGTACCAGTTCCTGGCGCGCCCCGGCTGATCACAAGCAGCTCAAGGCAGGTGATTTGTATGGATGGCGTAGAATGCCCGGCTGTGTCTTTTATGCGTCTTGGAGAGGAGTTGAGCCCGAGAGGATCTTGAAGTCAGGAGATGGCAGATGGGAATCAAGTTTATTCTTCGAGGGCAGCAGCTGACTGATGATAACGCATGCAACAAGACAGAAGAGGGCCGAATAGACCGTTGCCTTCTTTCTACTACCTATCCTATCTCAAGGCTGCCAGCTCGGAAAAAAATCAACAAGGGGGAGCCAATCGAACTGCGGATGGATGCCACGCCGACCGAAAGCTGCGTCTCGCCCACCCAAAACTTGTTGAGATGAACGACAAGAAATTACCATCGTCCTTGTCTCGCGTCAAACCATCTGCCTGCCCAGACATTGGTGTGCTCCTTACTTTCCACCTCTTTGCTGGTCAATGTTTTGGTTTGCTTGCGATCCTTGATCTCCCTCTCCGCAGGTGTAACTATCGGCACCCCCGTTCAACTCCGCCTTGCGGTCTTCGGACCCCGCCAAACGCCCGCTTGCGGCTGCATTACCTGTCAAAGCATAGCCAATATTTGCTTCCTCCCCACGTTCACGCACCGAGTAATCCGGAGCGCGCCTCAATCCTCGCTGCTGTCCACCGCGCGGTGGCTGACCAGTTCTTTGTTTGCTGCTGCTAACTTACACAACAAAGGAAAGCCGATGATGTGAAAACCGGCAAGCTGGTTTTGGATTGACATCCCTGGTGGAAGCCAGTCATTCCGAGCAGGTCTCAGCCAGGCTTTGGAGTGAAATATTGCAAGGTACAGTGTACATCCGATGTCGATCTGCCATGACACAGATGGAGAAGTTGCAACGGATTTCAGGAGGATGTCCCGAAGGAGGTGACGATGGCTGCGAGGTACATATCACGATCCCCGATGCACTCAGCTCGTAGATCAGAGCCATGAATTCTCATGATGCATTTTGACAATGTGAAAGTTGTTCATTAATCATAGTCCACTTTGCTTGTCCATCGCTCGACAAGTAGATGCTACTCTACAGTCTCAAAGTGAGCACCAGCAAACATATATAACTCGCGACACTCAATGCAGTCAAAACTACCACAACATTTCCACTAGTCCTAAACCTCTTCCTCCTCAGCCCATCCTCACCAACTTCAGAAAAGAACTGTCTGTTCCCCTGCATCCGTCTAAACGCGCTCACTCCCAACACGCCAGCTCCATAGATTGCGAACAAAGCCCCTATACTATAGAACTCTGCCGTGAAAATCTTCAGAACCACCAGAGCAAACGAGAATTGACCCAACGAAGTTCGAATATATGCGCCCTCAAAAGTGCGCTGGGCAGCGCGAATTTCGACCAACTCGGTATTCGTGAGGATTACTGAGCGTGCGCGGTGGAGGCGGAGATGGTAGCGGTCTGCCGCATGCCGTGTCTGTTTTGTAACAATGTTGTGATAAGTCTGACAGCCGCAGTGATGTGTTGGGCATTTCTATGGAAGCCGTGAATTTACCTCGAACATGATTGTTTGACAGGCGCCGTTGAGGTGTGGTTGAGCAGTTTGCTTTTGTTTGTGCTGCTGCAACCCGTGAGACGGCTTTTGCTGATGTGGTTTGTTGGAGTCGTACAGCAGGCTCTACCGACAGAAAGACTACATGGGTGAGCTGTTTGAGTATTAGACAATAATGCGAAATCAAAGGTCGAAGGGAAGGACGCGCTCATCATTCATGGGTTGACTTGCGCGAGAGATAGAAGTGGTCCAAGCGCTATGGTGATCGACTCCTCTATCGACTCCTCTATCGAGCTGCAAACCCTCCCTGTGTGCTAGACTTCATCACGCGCATGCTGTAGAAATGCACAATGTTATCAAAATCAGTGCACCCCTCCACTGAAAGTGTAATAGTTAGCTCCTCTCTGCGGACGACCAGAGCGATTCAAAAAACGTTGTGTAGTTTTACAGCTAGAAGTGACAGATCTTGGCGCACGGGGAGCAATGTTGCAACTTTCCTTCCAGCTTCCTCCATGACACTTGGACCTGAGATACACAAAACCCCTGCTCGTTGTCTGCAAGGTCTGAAGCTGTCGTAATACATATGATCGATCACTATGGCCGCCACTCTACTTGATTTACCACCGGAGCTTCTCACAGCTATCGTTGATCTGGTGGTGGTCGATAGTGACCCTGGGACTACTGCAACTGACAGCATAACCAATCTCAGGCGAACCTGCAAAGCCCTTCACGACCCTTGTCACGTGCACTTCCTACGATGTCTTACTTGCTTCGACGTAGATCTTACGAATAGATCTGGCATGACAAAACTACTGGCAGTATCCGAAAGTCCTGTTCACGCGGCCGCTATCAAAGAAATCCTATTCCTCTACACAGAGCCGGACCTAGTATGGATTATGCCCCGCCTCAGAAAGGCATTCACCAACCTCGGATCTTTGAAGGACCACATTACCATTGTGATTGATCCATTTGCACAACCGAAAACGAACAAACGAGTTACAAAACACGATTCTTGGTGTCTGGTCAACAACGTCCTGGTAGCTGCGGCTCTGTCAAAGCTGACAGTTGATGAAATTCACGTACGCGCTCGGAGGCACAGCTTGACTGACGTTGCTGTCCCAGTCGACAGTCCCGAGATCAACTATGGTGACTTGCTGTGGTACATGCATACCAGACTCGTTGATGAGCAACACAAAGACTTCAAGGACTTCGACGGATGGGGCATTCCTGTACTTGTAGCTGATTTTCAGTCCGCAGGTTCCATGTCATACCACTACGCACAGGCTAGCTTGAAAGTCAACGGACTTAGTCATGACCACTGGATTCAGCTCAAGCCGTGGTCGAGAACTTTAGTGCCCCAGAAGATCGAGATACAAGGGGGCGAGTTCATGACATTCGAACTGCAACATTTCTTCTTTCATACTCGTGCAAACAGCCTCGGAACACACAGCTTGACAATCATCAATTCTAAGCCAATCCACGAATGGCCACCGGAAGAGTACGAGACTACGCGTATGGAAACTCTACTCCGGGTTTTCGTAAGCTGGGGGCTCGAGTTGGAGTATTGCCGTCTGGAGAGCATATGGGACGCATCGACTGATGCGGAAGCTCCTTCGTTCAGTGGCGAAGAGAGAGTCATCATGGAAGGCAAAGAACATATCCAAGCCGCCCTTCCACAACTCCGTGCGAGATTCTTGTAGAAACAAGAAGGATGACTGTAAACTCAACGAGACAACAATGGCGCAAGCAACACTCTTGGATATTATACAGTTGTTACCGAGCGCTTGAGGCGCAAATCGCTATGCTGAGACATGGTTCGTCAACGACACCAACAAGCCGAGCAATTTTGTCAGTCATCAAAGATCAGACCACTTCTTGCTTCCGTGTGCGATCATACAGAAGTCTGGCACGAGAGTGTGTATCACACAAGCCACCCTCTTCGTTTCTCCCTTGGGGATGTGACACATCAACAGCCCCTTCTCCGCGTAATCCTCAGACTCAGCAACAAACATCATATCCTTCTGCAGATACGGATTCACTAGACACCGTTGTCTATGGAGACTTGTAGCCTGTTCTACAAGGTCGCCACGTCGCTCGAGATGACCTTCAAATCGGCAACAATAGTCCTCAGGTGGCTGGAAAGGGCCTGGTTGGACTTTTTGGATTATTTCGTCCGAATCGATTGCTTGCACGGCGTAGAAGCCTATGTAGAAATCTGTTTTTGGTTTCTTCGTAGGCGCGCCATCCGCGAATGTTTCGCCTGTCAGGTATGAACAATACTCTTATCGATTCGTTTGACAGCACATACCTGTCCAAGGCTCCTCTTCCACGACTTCGTAATTCTCCTTCGCTTCATACCAATCCGTATTGGCAATCTGCAAGTTGACAAGCAAGAGTCCGGATTCTTCGATCTTCATCCTGAAAAGATCTGGCTTGAGTCTTGCGTCGCCGCCTTCTTCCGGGTCGCCACTATCCAGGTTGACGGCGATTATTCCTTTTTCTTCCCACTCTGTATCTGCAACCACAAGAAAGTAATGGGGGTCAACTTTCTCTTCATCGCAGGTTGCGAGATGGTGCTGAATCACTTCCTTCATTGAGCCAAACACAGTCTCGGTCCTGCATTGTACGCGATCGTCTTGCGGTCCATGTTTGTATGTCTCAACTATCTCATTCATCTCCGAATTGCTCGCTTCAAGAATCGCTGGCAGCTCTGATATACAGTCAACTAGACAGTATAAAGCGAAAGTGTCGATTGACATTGGGTTGGTCTGGTATCTTGCCATTTCCGGTATCAGTTCCGGAAGTTTCAAATCGACTTCGGCCATGGTTGTGTGTTGCTTGTTATTCTGGTCTGGAAACTGGAAGCTCTGGAGAGAAAGTCGTCTTGACTTTTGAGCTTGCTCCTTGTCATGCCAAGCCAATCCTTCATGCCGATCAGAGAAGTGTTCCGCGGAGCTGGTGTGATTATAGATGTGTTTTAACCATCCATGGCAGAGAAGTCTCTAGAGATTCTGGCCTCCCCGTGTGCTAAATCTTGTTACATAGACTCTCAAGCCGCAGTGATGCGCATTGATTGACGCATCAAAATGTACGATTGTATTGAGCAACGGCACGTCGTCCACGGAGACCGATAGTTGGACTGATTGATACTCTCGCTGGTCCCGTTGCTGAATCTATCTCAATTCACCATTTATAGTGTCATTCAACAAGAGCTGTCGTCTCATTTCTCATCATCAACAAAGAAGGGGCGAACAGTGGCCGAGCCCGCTCGTTGCTTCCTTAGATCGCACAGATGATCAAATATGCCACAGCTCCTCTGTTACCAAGGCCTGTCATTCACTTTTTCTAGCCCTCAATTTCCAACTACATCACCACATTATTGATTGCAACTAAGTCATCCATGTACCTCATGACGTCCTTATCACTCTCACGGCTCAAGTTGTCAACCGCCCTCTCCCAAGTTACCCAGATGGGCAACGTTCTCTCCACAGATCCATTCTGGTGCAGTTGAAATTGCTCCCAACTTGGACAAGGATACTTTGATGATTCTGCTTGAGCGCCGAACCAAAATGTCTGCTCCAAGTGGTTCGAAGAGTTGATGCGTTGAGTTACTGCGATGGGTTCGTGAGAGGCTTCTTCGGACATGTGCACATCGGAGGTATTGAAGTCTAGGATGTTGTCTTCGCGAAGCCACCAGTCTTCCCTACTTGTCTCCACGCGGTTGACAGAAGATTTCTCCACGCTTTCTTCATGTCCATTTGTTCTTGTATTGATTTGTACCATGTCTTCTACCGGAAGTGGTGGGGCGTTTGTGTGAACAGGCAGAAGAGCTGAGTCGACAGATATTCCAGTGACCTCGTAGGTGGAACGCAATGCACAGTCGAGTAACGTTTCGTCGATCCTCTTGCGCCCCTCTGGCAGAAAGTAATCATGAGATATCGCACCACCTTGCATGGGTGTGACGCGTACAATGATGAGGTAGCGTTCTAACTTCGGATCGAAAGTTACGGTACCGCAGGAGATGATGAAGTCTTCGGCTAAAAAGGTAGATCTGGGAGTACACATGATCGTAGCTGGTAAGTCAAGGGACGAAGTGCAAGATTTGAAGCCGGAGTTAGAGACGTCCTTATATCACCATATTGTTGATGATCGACGGGAAACAGATTTGTTTGCTCTGGCCAGGCAAAACTCTTGTGAGACTGCAAGGGCTGGCTCGAGAGGGACTCGCAAGTCTCCCATCACGTCAGTGAGTTGGTGAACAGCCGCGATCAACATTTTGGACCTGCATACTGTATGCTATAAACTAATCTAATAATTAGACATTCCGTTCTGATCATTGCAATCCACCCTATGTACTGTAAGACCCATACGTACAGCCCGTACGCCCAAACTCAAGGAATCTGCTTCTTCTCGCCTGGCTTGAGCCCCTTCTCTAAATCTAACTTCCAGGGCGGGTTGATGCCATCGTTGAACATGGCGTCCGTGACATCTTGACACCAGTCCTGCTGTGCCTTCATACCACGTGCCTCAAAGTATTTGAGTGCAAACACCAGAGGCATGAATGTTGCAAAACGACCCATCGACGATGCGTCCGGTTCGCAGAAATATGGCATCATCTGACACATGTAAATGGCAATCTGCAGAATCTGTTTGTTGAGGTCCCCCATTGAGATACTGCATTTCCCGTTGGGGTATTTCAAAAGGACATCCTGGAGCGTGCGCTGAATGGTGAACAAGTAGAGCCAGTATATCGATTGCAGATATCCAGTGAGGAAGTCGGGGAAATCGACGGCCAGCGGGAAGGTCTTGTTGTCACACAATCGTGAGAACCTCTTGAACTTGGATACGTCAACGTTGGTGATAGCTGGCTCTTTCAGTGCGGCGTGATATTCAGCTTCCCATTCTTGGAGCTCTCCGATGGCGGTAACCAAATCTGCGATTATCCCATTCAGGTAAGTCGGTTCACCGCTTGCGATGAGGTTATCGGCGCGCTCAAATAGACCTGGAATGTGTACCAAAACATCGAAAAGGCGAGGTGACGAGTCTGTGTACTCTGTGCTTTTGGTGATTTTCATCCATTTCGGCTCTGCAAATACGATCCCTTTGCGTTTGAGGACACCTTGTAGAATCTTTGAGACTGTTAGCACTTAATCTGTGATTGCAATCAGAGTGAAAACTTACAGAAGAATGCCTGGCATGGAAGAAAAGCATGTTATCAAGTTCTGTTTTGAGCGGGACTGGTCCCCGCTGTACTAAGAAATTCTCTACTCCATTCACATGGCTGATCCAGCTTCCTTGCTGTGCTACAGGACGGAATAGCTTTAAGGGGTGTCAGTACATAGATCCCGGAACGAGGAAAATCAAAGCTTACCTCGCAAAACTCAAGCAATTTCATGGCTCCCAGAACATCATTATTGCCAAGCACATCTGGCTTGTTGAGTGCGACCACGAGGCATGTCAACGCTTGCCCATACCTTCTCCTCGCATGTTCGAAGAAAGTCTGATCCTGGTAAGACACTCCAAGTTGCAACAGACTAATCGTGTCGACAGCAGCAAGCAAAGCCGGCGATGACTTGGAGTTGATGGTTTTCTGCAAACATGAGAAGTCGGAAATATGAGCACGTTTCGGCTGTTCGTCCAGTGTCGTTGGCCGATACAACCGCATGCTGACATCAAACATTTGCGAACGGTTTGTCGCAGCGCTGAAAATAGCCTGTGGTATCACCGTATACTCGGTCGCAACAGGCTTCTCGACGAGACTCAACGCTCTGACTCGCTCGGTTGGTGGTACAGGTGCACCACTGTCAGAATCGCTGCTACTGCTGGAACCGCTCCTCCAACCTCTTTCCACACGCTTTGCGACCGCCAGTGTTTCGTCGCGCCATTCCAGGCCGTCAGTCTTCATACCCCGGTACCCCGGGCAGGGGGTGTTGTGAATCTGGCATTTCTTACATCCCGGGCGTCCTTCGTCGCATTTGATCTTCCGTTTCCGACAGTTGGCACAGCCCGTCGACCGTGGCGCCATTACAGTAAGTCCATGGGAAAGAGTTGAGTCGTAAGAGATTGTTGCCGTGCCTCTTTCACGCCCCCTCTTGCGAAGTGCGTAATCGATCGACCCGGCACTGTGGGCGGCTAGATCGGTCTATCGTATTGGACACAGGCTTGGTTTCGCCCCTCCACCTCTACCACGATTCAAACGTTGAGTGTACTATAGCCCACTGATCGGCGAAACTCCCATCAAATGGTCGGTTAGCTCAGTTGGTTAGAGCGTGGTGCTAATATCTCATGATATGATACGCCAAGGTCGCGGGTTCGACCCCCGTACTGACCATTATCTTCTTTTGCATCTTTTGGGCTATATGTCACTATCTCAAACTTATGTGCACTCTACTTTTTATAACGCGTGCATACGCACCTTTCATTCTAGTTCGCGACCCCGGCGTATCATACCACGAGGTATCAGCACCACGCTCTAACCAACTGAGCTAACCGACCATTTGATGGGAGTCTGACCGGCCTGCTTACGCAGGCCAGACGTTTCTTTTCTGTTAACATCCAGGGGGAAGATGGTCCAGCAAGGCTGTGATAAATGAGAGCTCTCACTGGACACACTAAGGTTTCTCAAAAATTTCGTGCATTTTCACAGTGGGATTCCCGTCATCACTTGCATCTGGAGCTAAGCACGACGTTTGGATAGGAGAACCTTATACGGCTGAGTCAAACTCCTGTAAAAGGCCTTCTCTCGGCCGTATGCACTGCTTCTGGAGCTGCTTGTCAAAAGGCATGATTTCGGCCGAGATGCGGTATTTGTCCAGTGAGAGACACATTTAGTTTCACTCTCTCTGGACGAGCTGTACTGTTGAATAAGATCGTGCCTTTTGATGGCACTTTTGAGAGTCTCACGCTCGTTGGGAGGAGTAACACGTTTCTGCTACTCTTTGTGTCCTGGGCCTTGGAGACTGCGCCCCTGAGCCCCTGACCTTATGAGGATGTACTGTCACGCATGACCTCCAGCTTCGTCGTGCTGGTGCGATAGCTGGCTGACATTGACTCGAGCCGAGTGTACACCATACAGTAGAGCCTGATCGAGCCGAAGTTTGGGTAGATGATGCAGCTGGCTTGTTTGGCAATCTGCGTTCAAATGGCATCACAAACAGGTCCGTTGGCTTCGAGGCTACTTGGGTGTGAGACGGTAGTTTGTCTGACCACAGACCACAGACCGCAGATCCATTGCCATTGGGCCAGCTCAACAGGTTGCGCAACACTGATGCCTGGCTGTAGCAAACAGGTTGACACGGATTGACTACAGCTAGATAAACCCGGATGCTCGTCCACTTCAGTCTCATCGCTACTCACTCCTCATTTCTCGACCTGCAGTCCAAACAAAATCAACATGCCTGAACCCAATACCGAAACAACCGTCTACACCTCCCGCAACTTCTCAATCAACTGCGGCGGCGTCATCCACGACCCAGACAAAAACCTCTACCTCATACTCGCCAACCGCGTCGGCGCATCCGGCGACATCAGCTACTCCTACAAACTCCCCAAAGGCCAAAAGACCGAGACCGACGACCTCCTCGCCACAGCAATACGAGAAAGCAGGCGAGAAACAGGAGTCACAACAACCTCAATGGCACTACCCCCAGATCTAGCAGAGGAAGACATGGACATTGACGACGATGACGAGGAAATCATCCCGGGGGAAGATATGTACACTACCGAACCAATCGCCATAACGCATTCACTCTGGGATGAAAGGGGTTATACGATTATGTGTTTGACCTTTTGGTTCGCTTTACAAGCAAACAGTGAGAGATTTCCCTGTCAGACGTTGCAGGAGTTTGGGGCGAGTGATATACAACCGACAACGACGAGACGAGAACGGCAACAACAACAACGTGGGAAACAACGTTCGCCCATCTGGGTCACTGAAGATGAGGCTTTGGAGTTGTTGAGTAAGGAAGACGACAAGGAAGTCATCAAACAGATGGCGGCATTGCTGCGGGTGAAGAAAACTTGGGAGCAGCTTCGAGATGAACGAGACTATTGATTTGTGGGATTCTGGCACGTTTCGTAGAAGATGTAGGAAAAGAGGAGGTAGCTTTGTATCGGAACATCCAAAAATGCCAATGAGGTCTGTTTTGCACATGTTTGAAGATACCTCTTTCGAAATTGATGAGCAGCTTCCAAATAGAAGAGGTCCACGAACCTGTAGAGTAAACACTGTGAAGAAACTTTACGTGGATACGTTCCAGCAGTCGAATCGGTGAGTGGCAAGCCAAGGCGCGTGGTTTCGATGAAAGAGAGTATGAAGAAGGAGCAGCCATTTTCTGCTGCTGGAGACAGGAATTGACAAGCATGACTTCCACCTGTACGACCATCTTCAAGAAAGTATTTCGTTGCCTTGACCATGATAAACAAGATATGAGTAGTGTTGGTTTCGTGGGGCCCAACAGGCCAAAGGATTAGAGTATGCTAAGAGATATTCGTATGATAAGAGCATAAGAAGCAAGCCAGAACGACAACAAGATCAAGTCTCAGCGCCCCAGGCAGGGAACTTCTTGCCCTGGGTAGTATCGCAAGGGAACTGCACGATATCAATCGACGAACTTCCCGTACCCAATCCCCTATTCGACGCAAGAATAGTACTTCCATCCGGTCCATAGATGTTGAAATCCAATTCACCAGCACCACCACCATTAGCAAACATGACTCTCACTGTTCAGATATATTAGCTTTCATCCCTTCAGTCAGTGGTATGAGAGGGAAGGTACTTACAAGGAAGATAACTGCCAGTAGTCAAGTACACAGCAATAGTCTGCGGTGTTTGTACAGCAATCTGCGAACTCCAGAATTGCACAATATCCGCGTTATCCCTAGTCCAACCCGAGACAGCCTTATCTCCATACCACACCATCTGCAAATCATCCGTATAAGGGATGTTGAAAGAATAATAACCATCCTGTCTTGCGAAAAGATAAAACACATGATCGATGACCCAATTTTGGGTCGTGGTGGTGCGGCCGTAGTATGCCACGTTGGCGCCCGTGCTTCCACTGTTGACTTCGGCAATGTAGTTTGTGATGCCGGTTTGAGATGGTTTGGCGGATTTGTAGACGGTGGGGGTGAACTTGGGGTAGCCGTAGGTTGCCTGGCCGCCTGCGAAGGAGTTTGTGTAGCCGGCGTAGGCGATACCGGTGTTACTGCAGGTAGTGACGGGGGTGGGGTAGATGATCTGGACGGTGGCTGTTGTGCCAATGGTGGGCAGCAAGGTCTTGGTTTGGACTGCGGTAAATGTGCCTGAGTCGGTCGTTGTGGTCATGTAGACGTAGCCGCCTGAGCTGGAAGTGGAAGAAGAGGAGGTCGTTGCGGCTACCACACCGGGTGTGAGGACAATGACGGTGGCGGAGAGACCGTTGACTTGAGTTGTCGTCGAGGTAGTTTTGCCAGTCCAAGCTGAGCTAATAGTCGTGAAAGAGACGGTGGCTTGTGCAGAGAGCGAAGGGGCCTTGGTCGAAGTGCTAAGAGTGGTGGGCGCAGGAGTAGGAGTAGGGGTGATCGATGAACTCGAGGTTGAGGAAGAACCGCCTACGAGGCCACCAACTACACCTCCAACAACCCCAGTTGCTGCTCCTGCGACAGTCCCAACTAGGCTGGTGGCAGTATCAACCACCGATGACGCAGCAGCCGTGGCAATGTTGACCTCTTTGCAGACAGCAACGCCATTAGCAAGATCTGTAGCGACAGATGTGCGGTTAAAGTAAGCATCAATACTGCGCATCTGGAAGACAGAGTCGTCATTGCCATCAGACCAAGCATTCCACAGCCATAGACCAGGACTTGTCTCGCTGGTTGTGCTACTCATGAGCTTGGAGTCGATATAGTAGTTGGTAGCTCCAGGTAGCCAGTCAACACGGTACTCGTGCCATGCTGTAGATGCATCAGAGACGGCAGTGGTATCGTAGGTAGAGTGGTAATTCAACCAGTTAAGGTCAATCTCCATGGTATCACTTCTGAATGAAGTGAAGCCGGTGGCATTACTCAGCAGGATAACAGCTCTGACGCTGCCATACAAGATGTCGTTGTATTGGGTGTAGAGTTGTGTGCTCGAGCTCAAAGATGCCTCTACCGCGGCGACTGCTGCCGTGGCTTCAGTTGTTACACCAGAGACGACGGACCCCACTGTGCCAACAGTAGATCCCACAGCGCTGTTGACTGTCGAAGTCACTGCCTTGGTTGATGAAGGTACGATTCTGAATGAAAGAGAGTTGGAAAACAAGGAGAAGAGACTACCCAAACCTCTCTTGATCTTGCTGCTGGTTGTAGTAGATGAGGTGCTAGGAGTTCCCACAGTATAAGCTGAAGAGACAATGCCTGTCAGATCCTGTGTGGCGCCAGTAGTCCAATCTGCGACCCATCTCGTGTTGAACTCTCCTACTCCATCGATGTTGTAGTAGCAGTTTGAGTAGACGCCAGCATTTGATGTCTTGAGAGTAGAGACTGGTGCTGCGGAAGAAGTGGACGAGGCTACCACAACCTTTGATGTTGATGATGAGAGTATTGTTGAAGTGGTGGAAGAAATGATTGAAGATGATGTGGTAGAGACCGATGTAGTAGTTCCGCTAGTTGAGTCGCAGAAGAGGCCAAAGAAGACGCAGGAGGCAGGGGCCATGATTAAGGGTTGTGTAAAGAGTGTATAGTACTAATGTGATCAAAAGAATGTCAAGCCCGTGGGGCAGTATAAAGAGAGTATGTGAGTTGAACAAGGTTTAGATAGGGTATATGAAAAGCAGAAAGAAGAGCCTCTCAGAGAACTCCCCAACTTACATACTTATAAGACTATACTCACAATCCTCTGATGAAATGCTCGCACAGAAACTCCGGTTAGGGCTCAGACATGGTAACGGTATAACTGGAAAGACAACCGTTCGGCACTTGGCGGGGCGTTGAGTGGAGGAACACATCGTTGTACGACTCAGAGGCGTGAGAGAGGCGCTGCCACCTCGATAAAGACGATTCGGTGCGTCCGCGGCATGATAATTTCGAGCGTGATGGCATTCGAGATGGCAGCAGTGAGCTGGCGATTGATTCCAGTGGGTACAGCACCCGGATGTAGTCGTGTTGTGAGTATCGCGGTGCATTCTCCGTGGACTGCCGAAACCTTTGGCAAGGCTTAGGTTGATCTTCCTAAGACAAGGTTCATGGCGAGATCCAGTAAGCTTCTTCTGCCCTTCTACGGTTGCGCATATTCCATCTGAATTGGTGATGCACGCGGCGTCGCCGTGAACAAGTTGGGTAAGCCATGTGCTTTATCTATCGGGCGTTGTGCAAACATTTCAACGGCGAAAAAAAAGGTTCGCATTCCTCGGTCAGCGGACTGAAGCCATCCGAGTGCAAAGCCGGCCTCACTAACCAACGTTTAAGGAACCACAACCTACAGACGGATGTGCACACGACTCGTGTAAGACCAATAGGGATACTTGTGGCTGCCAGGTATTCCTCCGATTGGTTTGAGACACGATTTCTAGGGCTCGAGGCACTATACATTGAACTTTGTCTTTGAACAGTTTCACAGAAAAGAGGTGTGGGCACCTTGTTTAAGATGGTATCCACGTCTATAGGGTAGCCTTGTCTAAGCCAAATCTAGTTCTATGCCCGAGTCCCACATCTGCGCCAAGTAATGAAGACCTTTGTCGGGCCATTGTATCCAAGAGTAGAGAAATGTAAATATGTCGTTCATGTCATGCCCTCAGCCACTTTTACATGGAGAAGAGAGAAGGGGGGTTGGCGTCCAGCATGGGCTTCAGCTTCGTCTCAGCCTTCTCAAAGGTTCGCTGGTATGCAGGTCTCTCTCCAATCTCTTTCAGGTATCTCAGAATGTTCGAGTAGGCGCTGAGGTCCATAGGAATGAATGCTCTCATTGTGGTGAGCGGGAAGACCATGATGAGATCGGCAGCTGTGAAATCGTCGCCAACCAGGTATTGCGACTTGCCCAGGCGTTCATCGATCAGCTGGAGGTAGTGTTCGATTCTTGAGTCGGCGACCTTGGCGCCAGGGTGGTCCTTGGGAAGTGCTGCAGTAAGCAACTTCATTTGCAGGGCGGGTTGCAGAGAGCCGTGGGTGAAGTGCCACCTAAAATTAGAGTCAGTCAAAACGGTAGCCACACATTGTCATTCTGTACACTGCTTACCAGAACAGCCATTCTTTCCAGTGAGCGTCCCAAGGCTTGTTGATCAGTCTTCCTTGACCGTACTTTCTGGAAATCCATTCGACGCAAGCTTGCGATTCTGCCAGCTTGATGTGTTCAGGGTTGGGTTGGTATGTGTCGACGTCTTCGATGACGGGTGCGGTCTTGAGAGGGCTCAATGCTTTGTACACCTCTGGCGCCAGAAGTGTCTGCTCGCGGTCGTAGCATTTCAAGTCGTACGCAACACCAAGCTCCTCGCAGAGCCAGACAATCGTCTCAGACTGACTAACGCGCAGATGATGGACGACGAGAGTGGAAGACATGGTGTAGGTGGATAGAAAAAAAAGTGGCGGGCGGTATACAAAAGCCAGTAGAGCAGAAGAGGCGATAACACGAGGCGCTACCCAGGGGTATATATACCTCTCGTACGGACTTACGGTGATAGCATCACAACCCTTGAAGCTTAAAATGCAATAAAATGGTGATTGACTCGATCAATCAGGTGGTCGAGCAGGCCGGTGCGTCACCTGTTTGTGTTTGGCACGACCGCGAGGGTTTCTGCCCTCCATCGGTGGAAAGGCCACGGCCGAAGGAGTCGCGATCACAAAGGTAGCACATCGATCGCTCAGCAACCACGGCGACGTAAAGTGGCCCCGCAGAAGCTCAATTTGACGTTCGCGTGGGTCGGTGTTTGGATGTGATTATTGCGATGATCTTGCCAGGATGAAACAGCAGGGCCGAAACGCTGAGGAAAGGCAGAAACGTCATGGTCGGAGCGGAGCACCGACCGAAATCCCACTTGATCCTCTCGGAAGTCCTTCTATCCGCTCTATATCAAGGACAAGATTATCACATCGCTTTGTCAATGGTAGATATGCTTGGTAAGTCGCTGTTGTACATCTGAATCCCGACAGATGTTTACCAAGCTCTTCTCAGCAAGCATCGTAGAGGCATATGTTGAGTATACATACGGCCGTTATGTATTATTTAAAGTCATAATGTCGTGAGCTCTGTCCCCTTTCCCCTCATTTGTGTAGATCAAACCCCACACCGCGCCAGTGTTGCAGCAAAACCCGAGTGGTAAAGACGGCTCTACGGCTCTTCGATGTCAGGGTTGGCGAGGATTTCTCTAGCTTCTCTCGCACCGGCAACGGCAAGCTCGTCGGCGGCAATGTTGCCCTCGTTGGTGGCATGTCCTTTGACCCATACGAACTCGACTTTGTTGCTAATCTCTTGTGACATGTTCTTTCGTTGCTCAATCAGATTTAAAATCTTCTCGATCAGGTCCTTGTTCTCGACGGGCTTCCTAGCAGCGTTGAGCCAACCATTGGCCTTCCACTTGACGAACCACTCAGTCACACACTTGATAGAGTAGTTGCTATCAGTGTAGATGGTGACGGGACGGTTTCGTGGGGCAATCTCGAGAGCTCTTTGGATGGCGGTGAGTTCGGCGCGTTGGTTTGTTTGGCGAGTACCGGAGAGGGGCTCAGATAGGTTGCTGTAAAATATGTCAGTAAGAGTAGATGTCGCATTGGAGACTGCCATCGTACCGCCTGTCCTGAGGACCAAAGTAGACGCCAACTCCTGCAACAGCTCCATGAGCTCCATTGCCTAGTGAACTGCCATCTGTGTAGATGACGACAGGTTTGTCGTCTTGCAGATTGACAGCCTGCCACTTTGTCGTGGCCTCCTTGTATTCGATCTTTCCGGTGACAGGGTTCAGAGTAATTCTTGGATCAAAGCCATCCTCGGCACCGTCAGGTAGAGGACCCTCTCCAGCTGCGTGTTCAACCAGGTCTTCCAAGTCGTCTGCGTCCTGCTTTTGCTTCTTTGCTGGAGGGGTGGTTTGCGATGGCTCCTCTGATGGCCTCTTTTGTGCATGTCCGTCTCTGGAGAAGGCTTCTGCTTCGGCCTGTGTCTTGAACGACTTGTAGACAGCTCCCTTGAAGTCTGCTATGGTGTTTTGCGCGTCTGCCCATGAGGTGTAGACGCCTGGCTTGTGGCCTTTGTGCACTCCATAGAATTTGCCAGGCTTGCTAGATACCGTCGACGAGGATGTAGATGGCGTATCCGAGCCATTCAGCCATGCTTGGGCTTCGGTGAGCTGTGGAAATGACTTGACTGATTTGGGTGTCAGTAATGTTGTTGGCTTGTCGCTCGGTGCACTGATGACTACTGACAGGTGGCGCCTTTATAACCTCTGACTTGCGCAAGGCATTCATCCCAGCTGTTGTAGATGCCAGGTTTGCGACCAGCTTTGACGACGTAGAATTTGGCGGGCATGTCTTGATTAAATATATCGAGAGAGAAATATCTTGCTGGGTTCGTCTGTCGCGCTTTCGCCGAGCGCAGGGTTGCGATGACGTTGATTATTCGTGTTCGGTGAATGGTGGCTTGTGTTTTCTTGGTGATGGTTATAGATTGATATGAATGCGATGGTTTGGTTGTCGTTTGACGAAGACTGATGGGTGTGTTGGTTGCAATGTTGATGCATTGCCAAACGCGGAATTGATTGATTGCAGCTCCTCACCGCCTTCACGTCATACTTGTAAATGGGACAACCCTGTCAAAATCGATCATCCAACTCCATCCATGTTAAAGCACGATAATAGAGAGAGTAGACCACATGGCATCATGTTGTGAACGCTCAGTCACATCCCATGCTGCATTTGAAAACGTATGGTCTATTTGTGGTCCTCGCTGTCGATATTTCGTTTTCGTGGAAATGCGCAGTGCTGAAGCGCTCTCTCCACCTGACAATCGAGCTCAGCCCACCAACACATCGAGCGACGATATACCAAGAACAACATCCACTTGGCACGGGCTAAGAAGATCGAGGGCGTGTGAACGCCCCTCCCAGAGGGGAACGCACGAAAGTATGAGAAGGGGCATGTGATGATAGTATTCAAGAGTATCCAAGTACTAGACAGACTACCTAGATGCATACAGCCTACTACAATTGTAGGTTGTAGGTGTAGTCGTCTTCCATGTTCTGCGAGACCCAAAGGACAACCGAGCTGGGAGCGTGGTCAGTAACTGCACGAGAGAGCGAGGGACAGACAGCATACCTGAGCGAGACCAGAGTGTTGGCGATGACATTGGCGACACCGAACCAGAGGGTAGGGAAAGAGTATTGTGGCACAATGTACTTGAGGACCATGACGGTGACACCACCAGCAAGACCACCAGCCATAGCGGCAAAGCCCATGAACAAGACAACACGAGCCTTCCAAGCGATACCATCACCACTGTAGCTGAAGTTATCAGCAGAGAGGCGGGTCTTGTCGATCGAGTTGACAATGAGCATGCCGAGGGCACTGAAGATGACGGGGATCCAGTCGATGAATGTCATGTGTACGTCGGAGCCATTGAGTGAAGATTTGGAGTAGACGGCGGCATCAATGAAGACAAAGAGAGCGATGGCAAACTGTAGGAAGCCTGTTAGCAGTGTTTCGAGTACCAGCAAGCCCGAGGCAGGCATACCAAGGCTCCGGCAAAGTAGACGCCAGCTGTGCGGGTAGTCGCGCTGTTCATCCATTGCGGCTTCTTGAAAGGGAGACGGAAGACGCGTTCGCTAGACATGGCGACAGGTAGATATAGAGAGCGACTTGAGGTGGTATACTGGTCGAGATAACGCAAAGGTGGAGGCCTCGCGCTGGGTGACGCTGTCGCAAGTCGCGATCGCGGAGGTCGGCGCCCGGAGGTCTGGCCGTTCACCGCCCGCTCCCCAATATCTTGGCAATATTTTGTTCTGCCAGGACTTGTATCTGGAAATTCTCGACTCGGAAAGCAGCCAGCCATACTAACAGCATACCCGACACATCACAATCACAATGGCACCTTCGAAACCAACAAAGGGAGCCCCCTCCAAGGGTGGAGCCAAGGGTGGCAAGTCCGCCTCCAAGTCTGGCGACCGCGTCAGACCGAAGAAGCCTACCGGCCCCAAGCCCAAGACTGTCGAGCAAAAGACAAAGTCGACATCCCACGGTCCTCAGAAGAAGAAGAAGCGCGTCTACACCGACAAGGAGCTCAACATCCCCACTCTCAACGGTATTCGCCCTGCTGGAATCCAGAAGCCCAATGGTGTCAAGAAGGGCAAGACCTTTGTCGACGACAAGGAGTCTTTAATGACCATCCTCGCCATGGTCCAGGCTGAGAAGGAGGGAAACATTGAGAGCAAGATGATCCGCGCTCGTCAGATGGAAGAGATCCGTGAGGCCAGAAAGGCCGAGGCTGAGAAGAGAGAGGCTGGTCGCAAGGAGAAGCTGGTAAGACTTCTGAACATTCCCGGAGTGTATCACGCCACTAACAACATCACAGGAGGGAGTCAAGGACGATCTCCGCAGAAAGAAGAACAAGAAGGGCAGCAAGCCCGAGGCCGATGAGACCGAGCCCGCTGCCGAGAAGCCCAAGAAGAAGAGAGTTGCATTCGGTTGATTGCAATCGCTTGCTTTGCATTATTTGTCTATTTTCCGCGCACGATACCCACGTCTATGCATCTATCTTTATACTCTGTTCCGGAAGGTACATCTTTCTACGCATCGGCTCAAACACGAACGGACTCTTGAATCCAGTGTTGGATGTTGCTGTCCTGGTCATCTCAGACAAAGTGCCCGTGGGCCCGTCCTTTCTGGCCGTCTCGTATTCCCGCGCCATCTTCTGGAGGAAGTTGACTGCCTGTACTGAAGTCAGCATCTCAATCATCCGAAGTCACACAAAAGAAAATCATACCGGCTTGGAAAACCATCTTGTGCCGCCAACCTCGAACCAACTCAAGTGGCCACCGGTCGAAGTCGAGCACATGACAACGTATGGGTTCTGCTTAATCTCCTCGTAAGGAACAGCCTCGTCCACGGCGATCTGGACACGACGATCAGCACTGTGCGGGTCAATCAATATGAAGATGGGGGCTTACAGGATCGTCTTCAGCATGGATGGCGAAGGTTGGAATGCGGATGGAAGTGACCGAGTCTGCCGAAGATGCGTCTCGGTAGTATGCGTACTCTGTTGGGTAACCCCAAGTAGGGCACTGGATTTCTCTGTCGAACTCGTGCAAATATGTAACCTTTGCAACCCTCTCTGGGTCAATATTACCGTTCTTGACCACTTGATCTGCGTGCCTATAGATTGATCAACATCAGAGACTACTGTCTCTCACAGCGAGCGACTTACTGTGCAAACAACTTCTTCATGCTGGTTCCCATGGTCTTCGAGTAAACATTGAGACCAAGCCAAGTACGCTGCAGAGCAAGACTCGCAACTTCGAGCTTCCAGGGGTTTGAGCAAACAACAGCAGCTTGCAATTCGCACGCATCACCTTCTTCACCCAAGTACTGCAGAGCAAATTATTAGAACACACAACCTTTTTATTGAGACCTTGACCAAATCTACGTACATTTGTAAGAATGTTGGCACCCAAAGAGTAACCAATCGCATAAAGCGGACGGTTAGGATACATCTTTCTGCACCACTTGACCGTCTGTCGCAAGTCCCAAGTAGCCCTTGCATTGTACAGGATACCGGTAGTAATCTTGCTCATAGCGCAGCCACGACTGTTGACGACAATGGCCTCCCAATCGCCTTGTTCACTTTGATCCACCAAAGGCTCCAATACATGTCTGAGGTAGATCTCATGCGAGCCACCGCTGAGTCCATGTAGAGTGATCAACATGGGTTTAGTGTCATCACTGCCAATGTTTGCAAACTCATCTTCGGTGAAATAAGTTGTGCGCGGGGGCAAGGTGGGATCTTCCTCCGGTGCTTGCTTGTGAGAGACAAAGTCCACGGCAAAGGTTCCAGCAAAACGCGGGTCATCAGATTCGAAGATTTGGCGCTTGTAGACGACAGGAGGACCAGCGGCCTTTACGGCTGTCCAGGCTGTGTGCAAATGGCCATTGAAGAGCAGAGGGTTCAATTTGCAGGGAGGGGTGGATGCCTTGCAGATATCAGAGAGAGCAGTCTTTCCAGACTTTGAGGCCAGAGAAATCGTGTTCTTCGAGTGATGGAACGAGACACGTGCATGGCCGAGTATCCACGAGAGATCCATGGATTTTTTTCTATAGGGTTAGAGATGTTGAGATTTTAGGGCTAGATTTGCTAGGGACCGGTCAATCGAGTCTCCAGGTCCTGGTCCTTATATAGGTGGCTGTCAACGAGTGTGGTGGGACAAGCAAGAAGCAAATCTGGATCTAGGGGACGTTGATAGTATTTATACGCCGATAGTAGTAATACGGTAGAACGCTCACGGATCGTCGTCATACCGTGACGGGGTTTCAGCGGGCCCGGCACCTCCGATCAATCTCGGCTATGTCGACTACATCGAGGAATCATCGCGAAGCATGTGAATTCACCAGCAAGAGCATTGGTATATCTGGTGTTTTCAAGATGCAAAAAGCGTAGCAAGAAATACTTGCCCAAGTGCACCAGTGTTTTCTGTTCGCGACGACGAGCCCTTGAGATTGCTGCCTCGGCTGCCAAGACTATTTTTCTCACCACGCGTACTTTCTCCGAATAGCGCGTTTCTTAATTGATTCTTGACAGTCTTTCATGTGATTGTTCGAGACCGGAAAGCTATTGTTGAGAAAAGGGCGGGAATGGACAATCCGAATAGCAACAATAATGGATTCGATGCCAGACGAGGCTATGGAGTGCCTTCACAGCAACAGCAGCAGCAGGCCATGTACGGCTACCCGCCGCCGCCTGCAGGGACTGGATATCAACATCATCCTATGAATATGATGCCAACACCTTCGACACCTGGACGAGGATACAACATGCAACCGCAATACTCTATGAACGGACAATCAGGACGACACCAGAACCAGGCGTACATGGCATCTCCCGGAGCGCCCGTCATGGGGCAGGTAATGCAACAGCCTCAGTATTCCATGTCTCAAGCACAATATCAACCACAGACACCTTCCTACCAGACTCACCAGCAAGTTCCACAATCACTTCCACAAATGCTGGTAAATCAACAACACCAAGCCCAACAACGTCAACCACAACCGCAACAATACATGCATTCTCAAACTGTCCAAGCATATCAGTTGGATGGTGCCCTGGATCATTCTTCTCCAGGACCGCGCCACTCACAGGGAAACCAGAGACAGCATGCGCCATCAAGTCAGCAGCGACCTCGCCCACAAGAAACTCCTAATTATCCCACAACTGGACCAGCACCTCATCCACGTCCTATGTCCAGCACCTCATCGGGGATGCAAAACCGGTCGCGACCGCAGCACCAAGAGAATCATGCTAGGCCATTCTCTCAATCGCACCATCAGCCCACGCAATCTCCTATGCAGTCGCATGACAGAGTCCCTAGTCAACCTCAACCTCGACCTCAACCTAGCGCAACCCCTCAAGCGCCCAAGTATGCGATGTCACCACCTCAACCACAGTCTCGACCTAAGCAGCCGACGTCTAGTTCTCAAACACAGCCAGGATCGCAGCAGCGTTCGTCATCGCAGATTCGAACTCCGCAAGTGGTCATAGAGACGAGACGACCGTCATCACAGAATCAGGTCACGCCGGTGACTTCTCGAACGCCGATTTCTGCTCCGCGAGAACCTTCAGCTATAGACTTGCAACCTGTCCTTCTAGGATTGGCCGACCAGTATATAAGCAAGGCTCACGGAATGTCTTCGTACCTCGCTCGCAATCCCCAAGAAGCAGATGTCGAACAGTACTATAGCCTCATATCTGCTGGTCTTGGTTGTATGGAGTCAGTGCTGAAGAATTGGAAATTTCCGGATCCCAAAATGGAAGCGCGACTCCAACTCAGATATGCGAATCTGCTTCTTGAAGAGACGGAAAACGACGGAGAGTTGCAGGATTTATTAACCAGAGGTATTGCGCTATGCGAGCGCAACAGACTGGTCGATCTGAAATACAGTATGAAACATGTTCAGGCCCGATCACTGTTCCGTACCCATCCTCGATCGGCGTTCAAGATGGTGGATCAGATGATTGAGCTTACTGAAACATACGCTCACTACCCCTGGATGTACGTCTTCCGATTCTTACGGGTGTCATTCTCATTCCAGATGCCACACCCGGACCTATCCGGAGCCTTGCAACATCTACGACGTATATCTCAACAAGCGGAGAAGCAAAGACAGTACCCGATACTTGCCACATGCTCAGCCCTGGAAGCGTTAGTGCATTTGAGGAGTGGGCAAGCAGATTCGGCGGATAACTTTCAAAGATCTCTAGCGGCAGCTCGTACTCACCAGTTGAATCGTGATGTGGCTGGCATATCTCAAATCGCAGCTTTGCTCGACTGCCTGGACTTATGCAGCGACTTGATAAACGGCAAACCCGACCAGCTAATGGAGAAAATGAACGTTATGCAGAAGGCGCTGGATGGTGGCAAGAGGAAGACTGCTTCTGATGGATCTTTCTGCGTGCCGACGACAGATAGCGCGCCGGAAGACATCTCCCTTGACACAGGCGGCGTCATGGAAAGAACAGCCGAAGGAAGACGCGCCATCGTCTTCCAGTGGTTACGCAGAAGCGAGCTATTCGCTCTCGGTTACATCTTCAGCAGTTTGGCCAGTGTTAGTAAGAACATCGTTGATCGCAAGGCCGAGAAGTATGTGATTGAGGGCGATAAACTCACACGAAGTAAGTGCTTCACTTGTGCTGTACGCTTGAGAGATGCTAACCAGATTTCTCAGACGACTACAATCCTGAGAATGAGCGCAAAGTCCAGTCACTACAATGCTCGTCTGCACATCTGGATCGACGCATGTTCTATCACAAAGTGTGTCTTCAATTGCTCGCTTCATTCAGGTGCGAGCGTGCCGACTGGGAAGGAGCTCAAGAAGTGCTGGATAGACTGACAGAAGACATGCACTCGGACACCATCGACGAGCAAGACTTTGTACAGGTATCGGCGCTGTACTTGCTTGGCGTTGTCAAGCAGGCGACAGGAGATTTGGACGCCGCTCTCCAGTTCTACAGAAGCCCAGCTCTAACGTTACAGCCCGGGCAGAAAGCAGCAGCAAACCAGGATCTACGCATCCTATCCACACTCAACATGATCCTAATCCTACGGCCACGACGCGCACACTTGAATGAAGTCAATACTCTCATGGATCTGGTAGAACCGCTGTGCGTCAATCACCCCAATGCCAACTACAAGGTCGCAGTGCAAATCGTCAGAGCATCATCAACAGATGCACTTCCCATTCTCAAAATGAAGAACTACCTATCAATGTCTGCCAGCATTGCCAAAAAGCAACAGAACACATTGATGCTCTGCATGGCGATCAACCTGATGACATCTAACTTCTTCGTGGACATTATGGGAGAAAAGGCGGAAATGTCGGCAGGAGCGGGAAAGAAACTGGCCGACAGGACGCAAACACCACTCTGGCAGGCTGTTGCTAACCAGATGCTGTCCAACACGTTCAACTTCGGAGGCAAGAGAGCGGAAGCTGGGGAAGCAGGTGCCGAAGCACAGAAATGGATGCAGAGGGTACCCGAGAAGGTTCAAGACAAGTTCGAGATCAGAAGATGAAAGACTGGCATGGATGATGCACAGGTGGATTGACGATATAGGATATGGCGTTGCTTGTGAGGGACATATGGAGCATCAATAGCATGGGGTGCCGGTCAAGGGAATTGCTGCAACACATGGTGCATTGCTGGAAGCATAAAGACAAGGAATCTCGCTCTGTATCTCTCCAAAAGACATTTTTAGAGCAAATTAAAGCACCATCCAAGAAAAGGAGCGCACAGTTTTGTAGCAATAAAGAGAGATTCGATATATGACGGCATGAAGGCTTCGCTGGAAAGAGGTAATACAAAGGCTCACAGATGAGCAAGTCGAGGATGTTGGGTATAAAGGACTAGATGTAGGTGGAGTTGATATGTGACTAGAACTCTTCGTCTTCACGGAAGGACAGCGAGAAGCTGATGATGGTCGAGTAGATGAGGAGACCACCAGCTATCGACATGGCGGCAGCAGGGACGTTGATCATGCCGGTATGAGCAAGGACGATGGGGAGAGCTGTAAACTTGTATTAGTACCTGAATGAACCCAACATGTCGTAGAGAATGACACACCAACACCCATGACGACCAGGAAACCGGTAATGAAGCGACCAAGCTCGACGACAGCATTGCTGCCTCCGTCCATGAAGTCATCCGAGGATTGAGCGCGTGAGCAGATCCAATTAGGCACGGGAGCGATAACGTAGGTCGCGACGACTAGCAGAGGCAAGTAGTTGTGCCATAATGCTGAGGAGAGAATGACGAGCAGGAAGCCAATGGCCAGCACCTTTGAAGGCTTGTTAGTCTCGTGCGCATCAAGGTGGTAGGTTGGAAGGAGGGGAACGTGGGGACCGTACGAAGGAAAGAGCGATGATGGTTTTGAGGCCTGCCATGTTGAGTTTGTTGGGAGAGAGTGGACAGTCTGAGGATTGTCTGTCGGCTGGTCGATCTCTGTGGTAATCGCTATCGCTGTCGTCGTCGGCGCATGAGTTGGCGGAGCAGGCGCGTCTCTCGGTCGCAAGTCGCCAAGCATCTGGGGAGCTTTGGCCCTTGCGCTCATTCCATCATCGCCGACTGAGTTGAAGGTCGGACATTGAACATTCACAGATTCCTTTCGCGCCTTCTGTTGTTTGTATTGCATTTTCCATCTCTCGCTTGACTCCCCCTTCTATACGCCCCTCATCTCCGACACTCACATCCTCCTCATCAAACCGCAACCATGTTCCGCAACAACTACGACAACGACTCCGTCACCTTGTACGTCCACCATCTTATCCGCCATCCATCAACACCCACTAACCCAGATCCTTCATAGCTCGCCGCAAGGTCGTATCTTCCAGGTCGAATACGCTCAAGAAGCCGTCAAGCAAGGTTCCGTCGTTGTTGGTATCGTCAGCAAGACCCACGCCGTCCTCGCCGCAGTGAAGGTCCGCCTTTCTTGAACTCCCTCATTTGCGCCATCCTCTAACACCCACCCCAGAGAAACGCCGAAGAACTCTCATCCTACCAAAAGAAGATCATCCCCGTCGACTCGCACTATGGCCTCGCCCTCGCCGGTCTCGCCTCCGACGCCCGCGTCCTCAGCAACTTCATGAAGCAGCAATCGCTCTCATCCCGCCTGACCTACGGCCGCCCCATCCTGCTTTCAGAAATCACCTCGCGTGTTGCCGACCGCGCTCAGACAAACACCCAGCAATACGGTCGCCGCCCTTACGGTGTAGGTCTCCTCGTTGCCGGTGTCGACGCAAAGGGCCCTCACCTCTTCGAATTCCAACCTTCAGGTATCACTCAGGAGATGGTCGCTTGTGGTATCGGCGCTAGATCTCAGATGGCAAGAACCTATCTCGAGCGCAACCTTGATCAATTCGAGGGAAGCAGTAGAGAGGAGTTGATCAAGCATGCTCTGCGCGCACTCAACGAGTCACTGCCTCAGGACAAGGAGCTTACTGTCGACAACACTTCGTTGGGTGTCAGTGGATTGGAGGAGAACTTCACCATGTACGAGGGTCAGCAGATTGCTCAGTGGTTGGACACGACGTTTGAGAACAGGAATGACGGTGGTGATGACGATGCTGCTGCTCCCGCTGCTGATGCACCGGCACAACCGGAGGCTGCTGGAGAGTCCATGGAGGTTGACTCATGATCTGGTGAGGGAGACTGAGAGAAGCGGAAGCCGAAGAAGAGCATTACAATTGACGTCCTGACATGATGTGTACCAAATACAAACCTTTCACCAAATCCGTTCTCCGCATTTGCTTCAGTAATGGAAACGTAAAAGGGGCATCAATGGTAGTCATGGGTCCAGCATAGAGCAAACAAATAATGAAACACGTATCCCATACATCCGACACTTGACAGTATCTCAGCCTTTGCAGCAGACTTGATCATGAGGACAGACATCATAAATACAGAAAGCAAGAACCAGAAACGACACATTTCTTCAGAGCTTAAACCAATACTGATGATATAATATACGTCTTGGTCGTTGTGTTTGTACAAAGAGTAAGCCCTTATACCCCATTTCTCAACCCCCATTCCCTGTTTCATTCAAAGACAGTAAAAGTAGTACAAAGTTTCCCGCATATTCTATTTCTTCGCAGCACCAGAATCACTCTTTCCAGCCATCCAACCGGCGAGATCGAAGTTTTGAACAGCTTGTGCGGCACCGGCCGATCCTCCTGCACCTCCGAGGGGACCTTGTTTTTGCATTTCTGCGAATTCGGCTTTTGTTTCTTCGTCCACTGTGAAATGGGAACCCTCAATATCAGCATAACCATTCACTAAAGAGTATGGTAGAAGTAGGTGGTATAGGGAGAGGAGGGGATAGAAGGGAGAAGGTTATAAAACTCACTGTTGTCCATCAAATAAGGCATTCCAAACACCAATCCCATACTCAACACGCCCATCAAAATCATGGGATTCTTGAAAAAGGAAAGAATGTCAAAGCCCTGTCTCTTTTCCAAAAACTCTCTTTTCCCCAACGCCGACACGGCGAGTTTTACTTCAGCATCTGAAGACAGAGGGGCGGAAGAAGTTGCAATTTTAGCGCCCAGATGGTCCCATTTATTGCTCGGATGCGTGAGATATACCACCACTGTTTCCTGTTGTTGGACCTTTTCAGCAGCTACACCATCACCCTCCACATGTACGGGTAAGATGGACACGGGATCCAGCACATCAACCCTCAGAGAAGGAAACACATGATCGCGAGAGTGGATGTCGAGGAGGTATTCTCCTTCTTCTAGGTTTGTGAAGATGAAGGAATTGTCTAGGCGTAAGGGGGTGCGGTGGCGTTTTCCTGAGGGTCCGGAGAGGGTTGCGTGGGTGGAGGCTGGGAGGGTGGAGAGGTCGAGGAGGGAGGACGAGGGTGAGATTGAGAGGTGCAGGGATGTTGCTGCTGCGGTGCCTAGGAGGGCGAGGGTGGATAGGAACTTCATTGTGGCGAGCGGGCGTGGTGTTATGCGCCTCTAGATTGTGGTCTGTCGTGAGGAGTGGTGAGATTGTGTCGGCGAAGTTGAAGTTGCGACGGTTGCTTGGTTGGATGATGCCAGTCGCGAACTGCTTGGTCTGGAGTTGCGGGATGCATGTGGGTCCGAGCTTTCAAAGCTCCTAAGGGTCTTTGGTTGCTAACGAGAGCTTCCTCTCTACGAAGCTCTTTCCCGCAGACTCGTTTCTCGCAACTTTGGAAGGCACAAGAAGAATAATCACAACTTCGATTCATCGAGCAAAAGGATAATGTGCATCTCAAACATCGCGGACAAAACGTCGATGCCCCCTAACGGAGTCGAACCGGTGACCTCGGCATTACTAGTGCCGCGCTCTACCAACTGAGCTAAAGGGGCTTGATGTCTAGTGATGAGATTGATAGGGCTTATCATTTTGTGCAACTGCAGTTCCCCTGCTTGCCAAACACCTCCCGCTCATCATCCTTGATAACCCAAACCTCATACCAAGCAGGTCAAACATGTTCTCGCACCGAGAAAGTTGCAGACTAAAAGATCGCAGTGCCATTGACATGTGTGCTTACACCACCTAGATTTCAACGTCAGTAGGGTCTCAAAGCGTGGTCCGAATTCTTACCTTGCACATTGGCTGGAGCAGCAGTAAAGAAGAAGGTCCATCTGTTCTTCTCACGACATGTCTGCGATAGCTTCTCCAGATCCAACATCTCGCCCAGAGGCATGCCCCAGAGTGCGAGGATGTACTCATGGAGATGGTATTCTGCTCAAACGTTAATTCATCTCCACTCTCATATTGCGATATCGCTTACCTTCATGTGTTGGCCATGCTTCGAATGCAGGAGCATCACCAGCGACAGCTGAGAAGTAGGAATCGTGCAGCCAGTCAATCATACGCTCCTCCTGACTCAGTCCAGCAAATCTTTGTCCATCATCCTTGCCTAGAGCATGTGGTCTGACGGCCAGTTCGTTGCGTTCAGCGGGTGACTTGCTGTGATAAGCCTCGACCCAACCGGTGCGTACAAACAAGATGTCTCCAATCTTGATATCTCCACCCTCAGCGGCCGGACGAATGTCAATGCCTTGGTCTGCAGCACAATGCTTGAGTTCCTCGAATGAGATGGGGTAGTACTCGTAAGGGTCATAGTTGATGCCTTTACGGTGAGCATATCCACGGTAGTCGAGAAGAATGCCGCGTCCAGCGATACCATGTACAGCCCAATGATGAATTGAACACTTGTGGTTAGCATTGGGTCCGACGATGTCAGATCCTTTGGTATTGTTGTAGAATGTGCCAGAAGGGATATGTGCAAAATGACGGAAGCCATCAAACTGTGTACCTGACTGCGTGTTCAGATGGTAGCAGTCATCGTAGGCAATGTCTTCTGCAAGCGTCTTGATTTCATGCTTGAACTGCTCGCGATGGAAGGCAGGAACCTCCGGAGTGTTGAGAGGTAGATTGACGGGCACAATCTCACCACTCTTAATCTCCTTTCCAGCAGCAGCAACTCTCGTAGGAGTCAAAAGATTGAGACGACCAATGTTATCATTCTCACCCCATACCCATGCAGCTCCTTCCGGTGCACCAGGAATGTTGGGAAGCTCTTTGCGAGTAGGAAAGATGGTTGAGTCTGGATCAAAAGGCATGGACAGACTCGCAGTCTTGTTCATGGTCAGAAAGTCCTTGATTTGGGTCAGGCGGGTGCCTGTAGTGCTTTTGGGAGCGGCCATGATGATTTGGTTTAGGATTGAGAGTAAGAGATGGACCCACCTTGTAAGAGCAGATGGCACATGCTTTATGGTAGCAAGGTTCGGCAGACAGATGGACTTGTTCCTCGGTCTCTGCCCCTCCACAGGGAGCTTCCCCGCATTGGACGTCATTCACAAGTTATTAGGATGCACAAGCGTTGCGTAAAGCAGCGGCAGTCGAAGTAGAGTAGCCTAGAAGAGTCAAGATGGTACTCGTAGAAAGCGGTTCGTGTTGACTTTGGATGGCTGAACCAATCACAACAGAGGTGTGGCTGTGGATGTGGCGTTGGTATGCAAGTCAAGACTGTCAAGCTTGATGTCTCGGTGATTGTCTGGTCATGGCGTTGTGCACTTGGGCGAACTCTGCAAGGTGATGGATGCTGATAGGCTGCTCGCTGTTGAAGACAACAGTCTTTGTTGATGTGATGATTCGGAGGTCAGAAAGTAGACGTGAGTTGTTGCAGAAGGTGGGGTGCAGGGAGCAAGTGGACGGCGGCAACGCTTATCGATAAGGCATGTGATGCTATGACGAAAAGTTGCCATGACAAGTCAAGGAAACACACTTGAAACACATACAATACACAGACTCCAACATCACCATGTTTAAGAAGAAGCCAACGGTCAAGCCTCTGGCCCCTCTGCGCTCATCGGATCGCCGCAAGACAGCCGACAGCATCATCGCCGAGTATGGCCTCCAACCAACAGCGAAGGACGATACGAAGGTCGAAGACAAAGCAGCCGCCACTGCAGAAACGACCGCCTTGAGAAACGCCCTTCTGCCTGATGGAGTGCAGACTGCAAGATTCACAACAACACATGGGCCCGACCTCAAGCAAGTCTCAGGCACTGTCTATGTTGGATCACAGCCCGGAGATGACGCCCGAGTACTCTGGTTCAAGATTGAGGATCGCATGTATCCCACAGTATACACTCTATGGAAACAACCCGGTATTGTCCCTCTGCTACACACACCAGGCTTCGTCGTGCAGAAATTGCAAGGTGGCGCAGACCTCATGACTCCTGGTCTCGCCAACGGTCCTCCATTCAACCAGAAGGCCACCAAGGGAGCTGTCGTCGCCATTGCAAGTCTTGAGCAACCATCAGTACCCGTAGCTGTTGGAGCGTGTCTGATCGATATCAGCTCGCTCGGTGCCGTCCAGGGCTCCCGTGGACATGCCGTCCAGACAATGCACTGGGCTGGTGATGAGATCTGGTCCTACAGCAATTCAAACAAGGCTGGCCTCAATCCGCCAGAATCTATCCAAGGATGGCTAGCCAGCAAGGGCGATGAAGAGAAGTTGGTTGAGCAGGCCGCCGACCTGGATATCGACGATGATGACGAAGATCAAGGGGGCGTCAACTTGGACAAGTCTCCTGCCGACCGGCCAGACCCATCAGAAGGCCTAGGCGAGGATGCTTCCGCAGATGATGGCCTCGTCGAGAAGGTTGAAATCAAGGACATGACCACCAAGGGTAAGTGTCTACTTTCACCATATCATGTCTGACATACACTAACAACAACAGAAATCGACGATGCCTTCCGCAAAGCCTTCCTATACGGTGTCTACCACTACAAGGAAACCAACAGCAACCAACCAAACTTTGGTCTCGAATATCCCTTGACTCAATCCTTCGTCATGTCAACCCTCGTCCAGCCCTTCCTTCCAGCATATACCCCCGAACAAGCAAACTCGTTGCAAATAAAGAAGTCAAGCTACAAGAACATCAAGAAGTTCATCAAGTCTCTAGACAAGGCCAAGATTGTCAAGACAAAAGAAAGAGACCAACACGAAACAATCATCCTCGACGTCGACTTCAACGACGCTTCCATCCAAAACTTCACACCCTACCGCCTTCCCAAGAAAGAGACAGCAGCCGGCACAGCTCTCGGTCGCGGCAACAAAGCAACCTCCGAACTCGACACCTCTGACGCCTCAATCGGCCAAAAGCTAGAAAAACTCCAATACTACAAACTCAAAGAACGCATGCTGCCGCTCTTCGAATCCGCAGGAGCAACCTCACACTCCCTCTTCACAGCCGCCGAACTCAAGCCCTTGATAACCTCCTACATCGAGTCCGAAAATCTGGTAAACGCAAAGAACAAACGTCTAATCACTCTCAACCCAACACTGGCGAATGCAGTCTTCGACGGCAGCACTTCCCTAGACAAGGAAGTTCTTGCCAAAGGTTCAGTTCCCAGAGACGCCCTCATCGACCGCGTCCTTCAAGCCAGCACACTCCACTACGCCATCATCCGCAACAACGACCCAACCACCAAACCCAAATTCGGCGCCGCCCCGAAGATAAAAATCACTTTGGAAACACGCTCTGGCAATAAAACTGTGACCAAAATCTCCGGTGTGGAGGCTTACTTCATCCCTCCTCAAGCACTTGCAGATGAATTGAGAAAAATGTGTGCGGGTAGCAGCAGTGTGGAGCAATTGCATGGGAGTAGTCCTAAAGCGCCTGTTATGGAGATTATGATCCAAGGGCCGCAGAAAGATGCCGTGTTGAAAGCGCTGGATAAGAGGGGTGTTAGACCTGCCTGGGTGGAGTTTGTGGACAAGACTAAGGGAAAGAAGAAGTAGAGATTTGTTGTTGGAGGAATGAATAGATATGGTAGAGTGGGGTGTGGTTTAGCTAACAGAACAGCGCCAACGACTGTACTACCAGTAGACGGTTGGATAGTACCTCTGTGGATATCGTTCTACTTTCAATAACTACAGTACCTTTCTACAGCTGCAACAAAGACGAACTCGCGACCGGAAGGTGGGCAGTGTGACGTTCAGGATGTAGAAACAGAAGGAGCGACTGTTTCGCGATCTGAAGCCTCATCTTTAGCTCTATGCGTCCCTTGGATTTTAATGCTTCAGTCCACTCTGTTTAGCAACTTTGCCTTGTAAACTCTGTTTTTGCATCTTTGGGTTCTCCTTCGGTGCTTCTCATCAATCTCTTGCATCGTTGCGTTCTGCTTCGGTGCCCTTAACCACCTTCTACATCGTTAGGTTCTCCTTCGGTGCTTCTAACAACTAGACCAAGATGGAGGCACAGAAACGCAATGCCGATGAGCTTTCCCCTCGCAAGGAACCAGCAAAACCCTCACCCAAAGCATCACTCAATCCCGTGGCAGAGATGAAAGCGAGTTTCTTGAAGAGTTAGCTGGCTAAGAGCAAGAAGATACCGGCGATTGTCATTTAGGAGTCAAGTAACGGCGACGCTCCGAGCACCACTGACCAGGTCAATGTCACCAGAGACGAACCTTCCAATCCAATGACAGACATTGAAGCTACCAATCCCAACGGCACAGGCTCTTCGATTTGAGCTATTGATGATAACGTCGATTTTAATGTCATGCATCTCTTGTGTGTAACAGTAAAGTAACGAATTCATTGACACCATTCTTTCTCTCCTGTGGCTTCTGAAACTAACAAGCGATTCAAAGTCTGTCCCTTTTCCCTCGCTCCTTCCCTTATCTTGTCAAGCAACCTCAACTCCGTCTTCATATCAGCAACCGCCCTGTTTCGGTCTTTTCCTTTTCAGTATCATCATCACCTCATATCCCTCAATCTAACAAGCCTAGCCAACCTCTCTACCAACGCCGCAAATCTCTCTTCCCTGGGCGTTTGAGCCGAACACACGAAATCGAAATCAGCTTCGTCCAGATACAACTCCGCATGTTTAAGTCGTTTGTTGTGTTCGTTGCTCGGTGGTTGTGGCGATGCAGAAGCAGCATGCATATTGCTCAGATGTTGAGAGATAGGGAGGAGATTTGACGGTGACGCGGTGTCGTGAAGATCGGTGGGAAGCGGTCGTTTTCTCGGATTGATGTTTCCAGCATTCGTCGGTGTAGCTCTGGTGGCGGATGACAACAACGCAGCCATAGTTTCATTGTTTTCGAATGACGCGGGTGGGAATGGCGTATATCCTCCTCCACCCATATCAGGAGATTGATAAGCAGAAGTGCCATGCTCATCAATATCATCTCTTCTCAACCCTTCACCTCGTAGAATCCTCTCAACTCTCTCTTGGATCCCCTCGCTTTGTCCCGCATCCCCGAACCCCAATGCTGCACCAATCCTCTGCAACCGCAACACTTCAGCCCTACCATCTCCTCCCCTGGAATTTCCAGGTTTCGTTCTTCCAGCTCTGCGTCCGATGCTTTCTTCCAACATCGTTTTACCCGTTGCATCGCGCTCGGTAGCCAGAGGGGAAAGAGCGAAAGAGGCGCATGAACGTAGATGTTCTTCTTTGCGTTGGAGAGAGTTTTTCGGTAGTTTTTGGACGTGGCAGTGGGCGCAGAGGACCATTTGTGATGTTCCATTTGCGGTGGTTGGGACGAATTGATCAGAGACACGGGAGGCTGTTGGTGGCATTGTTGCGAGGTTGTTTGGGTTATGATAGCTGTTCAAGTGGGTTTGGTGGTCGATGGGAGGATGATAAGTGTCGAAGGTGTTGGTTTGATGTGCTGGGGTTGGAGTGTTCCCTTTGAGTGAAGGTTTCTTGTCTTTTTGAGTCCTTAAGAGACCACAGCTTTGGATCCTCAGATGGATGAGCTGATCAGAGTCCTTGATCGCGAAAGCGCTCGTCGTTGTCTTCTATCAAGCCAGTCTTGTTCTAGGTCTTCCTCGAGTACTGATCTTCCTCCGAATTCACTTCACAACCCGTCAACGATAAAGACTACGCGTCCTAAATCCAGTCGTAAGTTTCACAGTCTTCGCGATCTTTCGAAGACTCGACAATAATGTGCGAGATGCGAGTTATCGACGGTGTGAATTTATCTCCGAGAATGGTATTGTTGCTATCGTGTTGGTGATGTGTTAGTGTCGTTTGTTGTTGATCGAAAAGGAAGAAAGCGCGTCGTTGCAGACAAACTTGTGCAACAAACTTGCCAAGCCCCGTTCTAGGGGCATAGAAAGTGCGACCCTGACACAGGTGATGCCCAATTTGACCATTAGAGGTGCACGATAGGTAGAGTATGAATCGTATGAAAACGCGGTCGTGAGACCATCACAATCCTCTTCACACTTCCTCGAGGCTAAATTTACGGATACACAGGCAAGACGAAAAAGTGGCTTGGCTCAAGCACCACCTATGAATACAACCTCCCTGTGTGCTAAAATCTGTTACTCTGGCCATCTCCCGCTGCCACGCCCAGGGTCGTCTAGCCTGTAAAAATGCCCAATGTTTTTCGGATTGGTATAGGCGTCCGTAGAGAGGCGCTAACTACCACGCTTTTAGTGGAAGCTACCCCTGACAATGCTGAAATTGTGCTGTTCTACAGTTGTATGCGTGACAAAGTTTAGCACACGGGGAGGAATAATCAGAACAAAATCGGGTTAAGACCTGTAAGAAAAAGCAGTAATAAAATTCCTAGGATACAACTAAGCATTAAGAAGCAGCATGGTAGCAGACAAAGAAGCAGCCGAAAACTGGCAGACTTGAAACGAACGAGAAAGAAGAAAAAGAGAACGCCGCCCAAGAAAAGTCATCTCTTCCTGATGAGTAAAATTCCCTCATACCTATGAGCCCCCACGCTCAGAATTGTTCCTGTTGTACACGCCCCGCGTAGTGAATGCTCTCTAGATACCCATATACTCAGAAAAGGAGAAAAGAAATATTAAATGTCATGTCTTGGTCTCATCTGTTCTTTTCCGTCATGATCATGCCAATGCCTTACGAGCCCTTCACGCTCATCAACGATACTACTGCTGAGTGGGCGGTGGGTTTGATGCAGTAGAGGCGAATGGTACTCCTTGGGTCATGGACTGCAGTGACGGTAGAGTGTTGCTCGAGTTATGCGAGGACAGGTGCTGCGGTGGACCTCCCCACGCGGTTGCTTGGCCACGGTAACTCATGCCAGGACTGGGTGCACGAGGTGTCTGTATATCACTCAAGGGGCTAGCCGTGGGTGCCTTTGGGCTTGGATATGTTTGAGGGATAGAGAAACCATTGGGTGCGCCGCCAGCCGTTGTCGTTGACATGTTGTAAGGGTTGGTCATAGGAGGCAGTGTTGGTTGTGAGACAACATCCCTCAAGATACGGCCTAAACCTCCGTAAGAGTCGCCAACACTTGGCTGACGAGCCTGCATGCCAATCTGTTGTTGGAACTCTTGCGGTGTCTGATATGTGAGTTGTGGGCGGTATGTAGTGGGAGGGAATTGCGAGGGTGCCCGATATGTTTGATGAAAGACCTGTGAAGGTGGGGTCCATTGTTGACGAGCAGTGGTTGCAGTCGGCGATTGAGCCACAGGTCTACTGCCGGACGAGTCCCGCCTATCCTGTGTCGAAGGCTGAACAGGAGTAGCATTGTTGTTGAACATATTGCTGTAGGATGCTAGCGTAGCGCGGTTGGCACTTTGTGGCTGGCCATACCCGGCTCCTGTCTGTGGGCTACCTGCACTTTGCTGAGATCTCTGAGGGGTGCTTGTATAAGGCTGGGTCTGGTAGGACTGCAATGTGACAGGACCTCCTGATGTACGGCGGACTTGCTGACAGTACTGCGAGTATTCTCCAGGATGTGCAGCAGGCAATGTTCTCGACGAGTAGTATCCTTCTGAGAAAGGACGAAGAGGAGCCTGGGTCGTGCGTGCAGGTTCGCTGTGCTGCTGAAGGAATGGAGGGACTGGTTGAGAGTAGAGGTTGGTCGAGTGAGATGCTCTTCGGGGATTAGATTGCTGGGTGAATTGTTGTTGCGAGGCCAGCGCTCGGTGGTCCACATTGTAGCCCACTGCAGGGTGAGCAGGTGTCTTAGGCTTGTACATGTAGGGCCGCTCACTGTTTTGTACCTGCACAGGCGCAGGTCGCTGAATTTGCGGCATGGTATAACCGCCGGTGTAGCCGCCGCCAGTGTAGGATGCAGTGACTGGTTTGAAAGGTCTTGCAGGCTTGACCCGCTCCATGAAATCGCCCATGAAAACATGGTTCTGGCCTTTAGGATCGTCAGTAAATCTGCCTTTGGCTTCTGTCGACTTCTTCGGCAAGTAGTAGTAAAGCTGATCAGGCTTGTTGAGGTTGATTCTAACTTGATCAGGGTTCTTGATAACAGAAGTACTATAACCTTGAGGAGGACTTTGCAGGTTACGGAATTCGGCCCATTTGTAAGCAGCATCTTCGTGGAAGGTGCTTTCCAAGATAGGGATGCCATCTTGACGGTTCTTGATCGACACAGACTGCTTGCTCATACCCTCAGGCATGGGAATGGCATTAGGTGACGGCTTCGGACGCTGAGAATCGATGGGATCCAGTACGACAATCCACTTCCATTCGACCTCAACTTGGTCGCCAGAAGGCAGCATATTGATGAGAACTGTAGCCTCGCCTGGACGGTTCTCCTCGACTATGCCAGCAAAGATGTCACCACCCGGGTATTGAGCTTGAACAGCGTCGTCTTTCTTGAGACATTTGGCAAAGTTGTTGATGAGTTTGTTAGTCTCGAGAGCGTCGAGAGCATCGATGTCTGCCCTCTTTGCACGCTTGGGTCGATGGAAACGGCATCTCAAGTCGAAGCCTTCTTCGAAGTATTCGGTTCCGTCCTCGCCAAAGGTTGGCACCGGGCCATTGTCAATTTGTACACCAGCAGCGAGCGCGCAAGTTGCGTGGTAGGCTCGGGTGCATTTCTTAGCCTGGCACTGGAAGCAAGCACCGCGCTTGGAGCGACAGAAGTTGCATTTGAGATCGAGACGTGCCTTATTAATACCTGCAACGCCAAAGATCTTCTCCACACCATCCTCGCTGTTAATCCAGGTTTCGGGAGTGTACAGTGCACAGCAGCGGTGCGCCTTTTGGCCATTGTCTGTAGGCAAAAGAGGCTCGCTCGGAGGGTCGTTCGGACAGAGGACACAAGGCTCTCTGTGAGGGCCCTTGATAAGAATTCTGATGCGTTTCTTCTTCTTGTCTGCATCCTTGTCTTTGGGATCGCGCTTACGCTTACGAGGTTGTGACTGAGGCTTGCCTGCGACACTCGCGGGGGGACTAGGAAGATCAGTCGTGATATCGAGATCCATTTCGTCCTCGTCATCCTCGTCGGTCTCCTCGTAGTATTCGGGAGTAGGTTCGCCTCTGAGCTTACGCTCGATCTCGGCAACTTCAACCCAGACACTATCGGACTCGCACTCGCACTTCTTTGCGATGCGACCATAATCAAGCCAGGCCTCGGTTGCGAAGTTGACAGACTCGGCACAGTTATAGCCAATGTTGTATCCGGAATGGTATCCATAGGGATATGTGATGACGAACTCGCCCTCGTAATGGACGAGCTTGTTCACCTTGATGCCGAACTGTTTCTGCAAGATTTCCGGAGAGATGAGATAAGTCTTGTGACGCAAGAATTGATCGCAAGCCTTGGAGTCATTTGGCCAGATACTCTTCATGGCCTTTTCGAACTTCCTGGCGTCCTCTTGCGAGATGCTGTACCATTGCTTGGGTGCACCAAAATGGATGTAGTTGATACTGTAAAGATCAACATCCTCCAAATGCCATGCAAAAGTAGCTTTCCACATTCCCATGTACAGATAAGCAGTGTTGACACCGGGGACTTTGGTTCCCAGTACATCAAGCAGATTGGGCAGTTTGGCAACATTCCAGATGTCGCACTCGTCCTTGAACAGCGAACCAGGCATATCAGCAGCATACATGGGTTGAGCAAAGGTCAAACTCTTCCAGTAAGCAGTCTCGAGTTCGGCGCATCTTTCTGGGGTGAACTCGTCCAAGTCATCCATATGGTAGTCGAAATCCTTGAAAGCAGCCTCGTCATAGATGTCGTTGGTCTCGGTAGTGTTGTTCATTCTGCGCGACGAGACCGACTTCTGCTGGCCTGCTTTTGGCTGGCGACCTCTCGGTTTCGGTTTTGGTTTGCTTGGAGTTGTGTGTTCAGAAGGCTCGGTGGACTTGAGCACGGGAGATGTGGGGGTTGGAGGCACTTGGCTGGCTTTGGAGGGATAATCCTCATCTTCGTCATCTTTTTGAGGCAAGGGATTCTTGCGAGGCCTGCCGGGCTTTCTCTTTGTACCGGCATCTTTTGGAGTCGATGTCCGGGTGGAGTTACGGGTCCTAGCCGTGGCACCCTTAGCCACTTGTCCTTGGTTTCTGCGACGTTCTCCTCTTCTGGCTGGGGGCTGGTATTGAGTTTCTTCGGTGAGTGCCTTCCACTCGGGTAAGTTGTAGGAGCGTTGCTTCTCGATGTTGGCTTGTGTGTAGATGCCGTGGGTGCCCATGAATTCTTGCGAGATTGGGTTCTTGATCTTGATGGTCTTGACGAGTTCGTCCAGTGCAGGTTGGTCGTCTCTCCATTCTTGAGGGGGAATGACCTTGACGATACCAGATTTCATGCCGTACTTGTCGATTTGGTCCATGTATTTCTTGAAGTCGCGAAACTGTGCCATTGTCTGTCGCGAACGTGTTAGAATGGAGTAGAATTTTTACAAATGATGGGGTGACATACAGGTTTGAAGACGGGGATCTTGCCGTCGTCCCAGTAATGGTCTGGCACGACTTCTTCCTCATCGTCCATGTCAAGGTCCAGCTCGGACAAGTCAGAGGAAGCGTCATCGTCGATTCTGGTGTTGTTGTCTTCGGAGGTAGGAGGTGTTAAGGCGTGGGCTGGTTCGGAGTGCTTGGACAAGTTGGAAGCTTCAGGTAGGGCGGCGTCGGAGGAGACGTTCGAGGGCTCGGTCGCAACGGCCAGCGAAGGCATCGAGGCTTCCATGTTGATGGCCGAGATGATCGAGTAATGCCACAAAGGGCAGAACTAATTTATGATTGCGATAAAAGTCGATGTGGGGGCAGCAGTGTGGACTGCTGGAGTCGGTGGCTTGGTTGCGTCCGGGTGGGCTATACGGCAAGCGACAGCACACGGCGGGCGGCAAGAGAGGGGGGAGACAGTCCAGGTCGACTGCTCACGGGTGTCGCAGCAGAGCGCAGAGTAGTTGTCGCATGCGCAAGCCAGTTGTGATGGCAGCAGAGTAGGCTTCCAGCTGTCTTCGTCGTTGTAGTGCGTGGAATGCGATCAAATCCTGGACCAAGAGTCGTCGCTGCCGTCCTCACACCATGTCACTCGACTCTTAAGACTTGGCACGCTTCACTCCGGGTGGCACGGTCCAGGTCGAAGTCTGGCAGCCTCACCTCGACATCTCAAATCACAACCAACTTCAATGGTGAAAAGGCACAATTGGATTCAGTAATAATTCTCCTCTTGTTGAGAGAACACTTTGATAATGTGATCACACAGGCAGCTCAAACTATAGATAATTTATGTATGCTTTCTCCATCATTACACACTATGTGCAGATCATCCACGCTCAACTACCGGAGCCACTTCCTTCAGATAAGATCCGCCGCAGATGGGTCAAGCCCCCTGTTCCTGATCAACCCCAGTCTTGCATTCGACAGGGCTGAGTCCCAAGAGATATCACCTCCCGTCAAAGCTTTTCCGGTCCTGATGATCTTCGTATACAGAGCAAGCGACAACCGGGTAGCTGGACTCTTCAGACTGTGCCTTCCACCGGCCCACATCGCCAGACCTTTGAGAGCACCTCGAACTTGAAGTCCTTGGCGAACCATAGTTTGGCGCAAAGCGAACAGACGCCTCACCGTCGACGTGCAGGTGCAGCCACTGAATAGAAGCCAGCCATTGGTGATGTGGAAGCCAAAAATATGTGCAGCAAGCAAATTCAGAAAGAAATGTGGTGATACAGATGCGAGAAGAGAAAACAAGATGATCGTCAACGTTTTGTCAGTCCCGTCGTAGAAAGGCTCGAATGCCAGGGCAATTTTCTTCTTCCAACTGTCAGGAACCGAAAAGTGAAGCAAGGGAAGCAGATCCAAACATACATCCCAGAGCTCCATAGCTATGCAGCAGGGGGAAACAGAGCGAGACGCCGAAGCAAAAAGCAAACAATACACAACCCAACGCTCAAGCATGAATAAACACATAACGAGAGCAAGTTCTTTTCCAGAAAGCAAAGATGAAGAAGAGGTGTGTAAAAAGAAGTGTGTGCAGAAACAAGAAAACGCCTTCGTGATCAAATGTCAGTCATTTCTCCATGATAGCGCCCCCCTCCCTGTCCGTGTTCATTTGGTCCCATTCGTGATCTCCTTTCTGCATGCCGCTGAGTATTTCAGCTGCTGAGAGTTCTTCGGTGGTGTATCTCAGCGAGACTTCCTATGCTTGAGGCTGAGGAGCTTGGCCACGACCACGAGCTTGTCCCCTACCTCTGAAGCTGCCGCGTTGCTGACCGCCACGGCCTTGTCCACCGCGACCGCGTCCACGGCCTCCACGTCCCTGTTGGCCACCTCTTCCTCCACGTTTCTCAACAGACTGAAAGCCCTCAGCGTCGGTCGATGCGAGTCCGTTGGTAGCGTTGTTGTTCTCGGCAGCGGCCTCAGTAGCAGTGGCGTTTGCGGATGTCTGATCGGCCCAAGAGCTGGTCGACTGAGGCTGGGCGGGTTCATGGACAGCTTCGGTCTCGTCGGCGGGGCGGGGGACCATCTCGTAGGAGTCGTCCAGCTCCTGGTCGGTGCCGGCTGTGGCAGCGGCGTTGTCCCACTGTGTCTCGGCGGACTTGTTGGCCGACTCGTCGCCGGTGGAGGCCTCGGCGATAGACTGAGGCTCGGCGTCGGCAATTACGATAGGCTTCTCCTCCTCAGCGGACTGGTTAATGCCCAACTCGGTGAGGCCGGCGTGTGCAATGGTGGGGTCGCTCGAAGGGATAGTGTCATCGGGCTGGACGTTGGTAGCGTCTGTTGACTCAACAGGGGCCTCCTCTTGGGCGATCTCCTCGCCGGGGAATGCGCCAAAGCCAACAGCGGCCTGCTTGACTTGCGAATCTGTGGCACCGTGTCAGCACGTGGCTACTAGTTAGAGCACAACTCTTCCTTACACTTGATAGGCAACAGTTCACCCTCAACTGAAGGGACTTGCTCGTCAGAGCCCTCGATCAAGCTCAAGGCAGCATCAACAGCCTTGTCGTCACCTCCGTAGACCAGCAACAGAGCACCTTCGAATGCCTTAGACTCGTCTGTGTCGGCCTCTTCTTCAATAACACGCTTGGCAGCAGCAGCTCTGAGGAACTGGCTGAATGTGAGGAGCTTCTCGCGCAGGACGGCCTTGAGCGCAGCCTCGTGTTCCTCCTTGACGGAAGCCTTCAGCTTCTCAATCTCGGATTGGTGAGTCGAAGTAAGGTGTGAGTGCTGGGCAGACATGCGCGACTGGTAGTCGGCATCAACCTTCTTGTACTGGGCAATCTGTTCTTCGAGCTGGGCAGCCTGGGCTTGGAGAGCGGGCTTCTTCGAGGCCTGGGCCTTCTGGTCGGCGTTGATCTTGCGGGAAGCGAGGAGTTCGTCCAAGGACTTGTCGGGGTTCTCGGCGAGGATCGAGTCCAACTTGGTCATGGAGTTCTGTGTACGGTTAGTCCTCTGCGACAGTTATGAAGGTGCGAGTGAACTAACGAGCTTCTTGTTCACATTGCGGAGGTTCCTAGAGTCTGTCAGCTCGGACGATCTGTCAATAGATGATTTGTCCGACAAACTTCTGCAGTTCCTTCATGTGAGAGCTCTCAAACGAGTCGCCATTGGTCTCTGTGATTTCGGGGGTCTTCTGGCCATCGCTGTCCTGCTGGGGTTGGCTGGCAGCTTGAGCAGCGGCGGCGGCTTCGGCCTTCTCGCGCTTCTTGCGAGCGCTCTTTGACTCTCCAGTTGTGGGGGGGTTGGTGATAGTATCGGCAGACATTGTGTATGATGGAAAGATGTGTTTCCAGGCTTGAGATGGGAAAAAGAATCAAGTCGCGTGCTTGTGGATACAGAAACTCTCTTGGTGCAACAGTTGCAGCTCTTCCAGCACAAACACTGGACCATGGTCCGTGCGCGAGCTCCAGCACGCGCCGGACTTTGTTCCAAGACCTTCGACTTATTTCCACCCTTTCACTCTTTCACTCGTTCAGCCATTCGTCCGTCTACCGTCTAATCCAGCATTCACTAGGAGACACACATCGATTGAGAACAACTGAAAGAGATTGCGGCGTATGTGGTATTGAGAAAATGTTTGTTTCAGTGCATAGCACTATAAGAATCTATCTACAAAATCGAATCGAAATCTAGTCCATTGAATCATGGAAGGGGTATATCGCAATCACTTTTTTAACCTTCTTCGTCGGCGTCCAGCGCCTCTTCTATCTTTCTTCTCTTCATCCGTTATTCTCATGAGCTACATTGACCAGGATACTTTCTGTCTGTGATCTTGTCTCCAATCAAGCCATACTTGATGGCATTCTGGTAGCCCCAGGCACCAGGTCCCTTGAAGTTCCACATAAAGTATCCGCGAGCGTGTGCTTCAAAGGTATCGAGCTCAGCTTCGAGGAACTTGCGGGTAGCTTGGATCAGAGGCTCGTTCCAGTCCTCAATGTCGACATTGGCAGAGCATTGGCAGCCGTCGATCCAGCAGACGCTACCGGCAACAGTGGATCCGTCAGGGTTCGCGCAGATGTTGGTAGCAGCGCTAAACTCGCCGACGATGACCGGTAGGTTAGACGATGATGGCAGAAGCTCGGTTGATGACCAGTTGCAGGCCTTCTCGACATGTTCGTCCTGGGTCAACTCGGAGTCATCTGCAACCTGGTTCTGGTAGAGATGGGTGTCGATCCAAAACTTGGCGTCAGAAAGAGAGGCACCACCGTTGACAGCAGCACCAACCTCTTCCCAGTCCGAGGGTCCCATGAAACCATCGTGCATAATGACAGCGAGGTCTTGGTTGGTCGAAGCAGACTTGACAGCGGTGTAGGCCTTCTTGGCCCATTCCTTGGTGGTGTCAATGTTGTTCTGGTCCCACGAAATGGGTTCGTTGACGAGCTGGATACCAAAGACGACATCAGCGTACTCCTGAGCACCGTATTTCTTGGCAATCGTCTCGAGGATGCTGATGCTTTGTTCCATGTTATCGTCCTGTTGCCAAGCTACATTGCCAGAGCGGCCAGAGTTGTCGAAACCGTTCTGGGAGCCGGGCGAGCCATGGCAGTCAACGAGGACCTTGATACCATGGTTACGGCACCAACCAATGGCTTTTTCGAGGTAGGCATCAGCGCCCATAAGGTAAGGAGCAGTATCCAGGTAAGACCAGAAGCCGATAGGAATACGCACAGCGTTGATTCCAGCGGCAGCCAGTCCCTCAACATCGGACTCGGTGAAGTAGGTAGACCAATGTTTCTCGAGCTTGTCCTTGGCACCATCACAGCTGTCGAAAGAAAACTGGTCCTTTGCGTCAGTGTCAGCAAAGACGTCCCAGTTCATCCATGACTCCAGAATGAGCCAGCCACCGATGTTGACACCGCGGAGGACGTCAGGAAGCACAGCAGATCCCGTCGAGGCAGTTGCAGTGCTGGAAGCGGCGGCCGATGTTGAAGAAGCAATGACCGAGACTGATGTAGGGATAGTGCTGTTAACAGAGACCGAGGTAGTGCTGTTGTATGAAGCGGAAGAGTAGAGAGATAGGGAGGCGGAAGATTGACGGTATGATGTCCACCATGAAGAGAATGCGGTGGCATTGATTTGTCCAGTTCCAGTAGGTTGAGGGTGTCCAGTTACTCCAGAAGGGAATCCAGTTCCAGTAGGCCAAGCATATCCAGATGCGGTTGGGTAAAATCCAGAGGCGAGATATCCAGAGGGGACAATTCCAGTAGGTGCGATGTGTTGTGATCCAATAGAGAGGGTCGGGAAGGTCGAAGTCGATTCGTACGTGGCCGAGGGGCTCCAGGCTGGCGGTCCGTGGTAATAAGATTTGAGCGGGAAGGATGATGCAACAGGTGCAGGCAAAGCTTCCGCAACGAAAGAAAAGAACGCAAAACAAGCAAAAGCAAAGAAGATTAAGCTGAACATTTCTGCAACAGCGGTATCTTCTCGAAAAAGAGTGTGAGATGTGTGTACTGATATATGTCGTGAGACTGTGACGTGGCTCCGGTTGTGGCTATTGGAAATCTATTGAGCAGATTGTATCCCAGGGAGACGTAGTAGAGTTGTAAAAGACCGTTGAGTTCGCCGGTAGTGATCGTGAGGAGTGATAGACTCGAATGAAAGGACGTAAGTAGCGTAAAGGCTTCTCACAGAGAGCGCAAATAAAGAATGGCAGCACTAGGCTGGGGGATGGAACTCGAACAGAATGCTGAAAGAAAGAATAGAGACATTGGGAGGCGCGACAGTCTTATCCTGTCCGCACACGCAGCCCCTGTGAAGGTGTTCCCCCTGATAGGACTTACCGACTCAGTATGTTGTGAACTGACTAACCAAGGACGTTGAAACCGTGGTTGCCGCCTGGCTGACCAGTAGGAGAAGCCGTTAGCCGCGACTGCACGTCCTGATCACATTCAAGTTCTCCATATAGAACCCACAGGCCGCAGAAACTTGCATTCAAGCTTTGCTTTACTATCCTCAAAAGGTATTGAACAGCGGGTCAAATATTCGCAGGGCGACGTGTTGGACGGCGGAGAGACAAGAAAGAGGTTTCAGACAGATGGTGAAACGAATCCATGGCCTGTGCTTCTTGGTCCCTGGAGAGCATCGCCAGCGTTCTCTCCCTCCACCGCTCACTCGGCCCGTTCGTACTGGCCTTGCATCTGGTCTCCCTATTGGCTTGTGAGGTCGCGACCAAAGAGAATCGCGTTGTTCTCGACAGGCGCGGCGGAGTCGTAACTGTTGCAGAGCCCCACAAGCTAATGCTCCTGGATAGTGCAGATACTCTAAAAAGACACGACGAGCATTTCACAACCGTCCATCATTCTGCAAAGAGACAGTTGGGCGTCTACGACCGCTCATGTTTCTAGTCACTTGCATGAGGAAGCCGTGGCCGTGGGGTCGAGGCGAAGCATGGAGCAGCGCGATATCTTTGATCTTGATCCACTTGCTGAGTGGCGCGTTCTCCGTGGTCATGGCGCCATGTTCTTGTACGACAGCAGTGAGATGGTCAAGGCGTGCATAAGGGGGCGACTCGTGGATCCTGACAACCGACTACATATCGCTGACTTTTTACATCCAGACCTAGGGCCATTACGATTGTTGGGTTATTCTTTGGACGACTACGTGGCTATGTTGAGGATCCTTGTATTAAAGGAGTTTTTCAGGTAAGAGATCTGATCCTGCCGCGCATCAAGCATGTGAGACGACTGCGGCCGGTGGTCTTCAGTCCTTCAATCTTGGGTGCTGATAAGGCGGCCTCGATGAGCATGCATATGCTTGTCGACATATCTTCCACGGCCACTCCACAACTTCGTTCACGAAGAAGAGGTTTCGAGCAGAGTGCGCGTTCAAGTCAACTCCTTGGGTACGCGTCTCGCACGTGGAGCATGTAGCGACGTTGGACACTGCACTGCAGTGTGTTGCGGCAGACCACAACAAGACTCTTGCCTGCTAGTCACATGTTTGATGTTATCTCAACTTGTGCGACCCGAACTGTCTCGGACTGTTCATAACCATCTGACCTAGATGGAGTTATATGCGGAGATTGTTGACCAATCCCATAGACGACCCTTTGGTGTCTGTGAATTGCAAGGTCGGGTCATGCGAGACACTCAGAACTGCCATTATAGTTGTACATGGTATTCGGATTTTCTCTTCATAACATCTGATTGTTTGTTTGATCGGACGAAACCACGGTACAAAGCGACACCTGACACCTGACAATTGTTCGATCATTCTTTGATCTTCATCCGGCCTAGAGCGATGCAAAGCAATGCAGAACATGGCCCCTCATTCTGGCTGGTCTGGACAGTCTGAGGGGCTTGCAGAAGGGATCGTCAACATATGATGCGGTATTATACTTGATGACTTTCTCGAATTTGTTTGTCCGTGAATATGTAGAAGTTTCAGATTACTTGTTCTGAGTGCAAGGCAGGGAGGAAGAAGAAAATATGGACGACACCCTACACATCCCGAGCTCAAACAAAGAGACGGTTGAGGCCATTGTCTCGAGTGCACATGACCGGATATGCTGCTTTACTGCGCGTCCAAGGTTCATCAGGGTGGATGCATGAAAGCACTCGGGGGAGTCGAGCACTTCAACCGCGACGTTAGCCTGTTGTAAATGTGACCAATGCGAGTGCAGCAGAGGTGTGCGTGTGGCAGCTATCTACTCGTAGATAAGACACTCTTGCATCTGTTTGCAAGATGGCGACGAGCTCAGAGATATTAAGTCGTTCAAACTGAATAGGTCAGAGCAACGGAACAATATGTTCAAGTGATAAAAATAAGGAAGTAGAAGTCGGTACTCTCTGCAGGTCGACGGCAGTGGAAGGATGAGCGGCGTGGGATGGCGTGCGGCTTTGTCGAGTTGGTGTCGGCTGTCGGAAGTTTCGCGACAGTCTGCCGGCGCGACTTGGGTCTTGGACCACCTTCCTCCATCCCCCATCCCATGTGATCTTTCAACGTGACCTCGAATACTCCATCCCTGGTCTTTGGCTATCTCGACGATAGTATATCGCAATTTGTCCAAGTCTGACTGCGCCGCGCAAAGCTTAAGGATTCTCTTCTTGTCGACGTCTATTTCCTGGTACCAAAGTTGCCCGTCTTGTCGCGTACTTAGCAGACTAAAGCGCCCGGCTTGCTAACTCGTGACTTGTCACGGGATCTCCAAAACGACGTCGACTCTCAGACTCGGTGAGTGGCATCCGCTTCCTTATTTTGCAACCGGCAATGCCCATAGACTCGGCCATGATGCTCAGCACATTCCAACCACCATGGCCCTCGACCGACTTGGCTGTCGCATGCTTGTTGCCATGTCGCGACTCGCTGCTTGCGCACGCGTCGCGACGACCTTGACCGCCGACGTCTTGTTTCGATCAACGACGACCGACATGGAGGGTCGTCGGAAGATCAAGCATCCGTCGTAGAGGCATGCCGGTCACGTCGCCTGGAGCTCTGCCGTTGACAGCTTGCCCGCTGCCCATGACCATCTGTGACTACTTCATGAAACATGCATGACTGACCCTGCCATGATAGCTTAGCATTGTACTCCTTCGACACCTGCGACGAGTCCTCGAGATAACGCAACCTCCGCACAAGCCATCAGAAGCCGCCATCATCTTCCGCATCTCCACCAACACGTAACAAAGCACCCCAGCCATGGCCTCCCTCGCACACAAACGCAAGCGTGACTCGCTTGACCATGATGTTGGCCACGCGCCTGCATCTGGAGACTTCAAAGAGTTCCGAGGCTCGCCAAATGGTCAAGTCGACTACGAGGCTCCTTTCCTCCACACAAGCCACGAGAACGACATGCCGCCGCACTTCGCCGATGCATTGGTTCAACACAATGCTGGTGACCACGGTGTCCATGATCACTCCATGCACGACCACAGTGTCCATTCTCATGTTCCCACCAATGGACAGAGCGCTAGCGAGACTGCCAATGCTGCTCTGCACTATTCCATGGGCGTCCCTCAGAACCACGACGAATCTTTCCTGTCCCACAACGATGGCCACAGAGAATCTAGCGCTGCCTTCTCACTCGACGCCGGTGCTGGCCAATCAAACTCCGAGGCTTACGGCGAGTTTGCTGGTCTCGAGCAACTGAAAGAGAACGCCCAACCTCCCCAACAACAGCAGCAACAAGCACAGCCACAGACTTCGGTCTTGGGTACTACTGAAGGCTCGCCATCGGCCACCCCCTCTGGCAACAAGCCTGCTGTTGGTACTGATGAGTGGCACAAGGTGCGCAGAGATAACCACAAAGAAGGTAATAAACTACGAGCTTCCATTCTCCTCTGCGGCTACTTACCTGATATCCAGTCGAACGTCGCCGCCGCGAAACCATCAATGAGGGTATTAATGAGCTCGCCAAGATCGTACCAGGCTGTGAGAAGAACAAGGGAAGCATTCTTCAACGCGCAGTTCAGTTCATCACTCAGCTCAAGGAGAACGAATCTCAAAATATCGAGAAGTGGACTTTGGAGAAGCTCCTCACTGAACAAGCCATTGCCGAACTGAGCGGATCCTGCGACAGACTGAAGGCTGAACTGAATCAAGTCTACAAGGACCTGGATGCTTGGAAGAGGTGTGCTCAACGTTCTGGTCTCGAACCTTCCGACGAAGATCGCGCAAACGCTGCTGGCAACCGTGACGATGATGCCTAGGATGCATCAGCCTCGAAAATTGCAGCCCATCCATATGGCGCCTACCTTCAGATTGAACAAGCGTTCAGCGTACCATCATCATCGCATTCGACTAGGAAGAAGCAGAAGCGTGCCAGTAAAACTTCCAGTGCTGGTAGTCATGTTTCGCATGCTCAACCTGCTGATAGTCCTGCTGATAACAACTACACCATTGCAACCTTCCCTCAGGCAGCAATCTTCGCCCCAGCTGGCGGCCCTGTGGATTCTATGCCATGATGGCTCGACCCTTGACACGGCCATCAAGAGTATTGACACAACCCCATGATTGGCTTACCAGAGCATCATATTTTCCCCGACACGAGTAACTCGCGCTTTTCTTCGTTCTTCGTTTCTATATCAGGCATCATACACACCCCCCTTTTGGACCTGCAGACTCCGAGCAGATTTTTCTCGCAATCAGGAGGGATTAATGGACGACTCTGTACAAGGTCGTACGGCGTTTCTACTACACTGGAATGGCGTTTTCGGGGAGGGATTATACCTGTTTTGCTCTTTTCTTCTTCTATGATTATCACCCGTTCTTCCGATACCACTCTGCTTTATCTTATTAACCACTGAATCGTAGTCTCAGCTTTACTTGCTCATTCTTGACAAAACTTTCTTGCGTGTTGTGAACGATTCTTACCCCGACCACGTACATCTCTCATAAATGATTGCACGGACATGTGCCTATACCCGACTGCAAATCTCAAAGGCTCAGACTGTTTGTGGCCAGAGGCATTTCATCGGGGTGAACATGGTCTATCACGACAAAGGTTGTTTCTTGGGAGAAACGGTTTGAGAGCGAGAAATCCTAGCCACTAGACCATATCGGATTGATGGGATAAAACGTGCTTGCAAAATTTATATTTCACAATCTGCCTAGGATGTTATTGCGTTATCGGAGTAGCTCTGAATAAGCAGCTCTTGGCGCACAAGTTATATAACTAAGGCTCTTGTACGTAGCATAAAAATCAAGTTCTTTTTAGTAATTACATCTAGTAGCTAAGCTCTTAGACGGCCTTCTCGGCTAGAGGTGCCCTTTATAGCCCTCGAAGAGAGAACCCTCTATAACTACTGACTCCGCTATAACTAGCCGATGTTTACCCGACCGACATCGCTATTTATAATAGTAGACTATTACAACATAGGACCTATAGATAATATTAAAGTCTACTATAAGATTAAGAATTAAAGTAACGCTTACGCGTTATTATAACACTTAGTTACGAAGTAGGCAGTGTAACTAACGTATGCATTATAAGTCCTTACGTTAAGGGTCTATAGCGATAAGAAATGGTTCAATCTATTAGCTATACCATTATAACGCAATGTAGAGAAAGACTTAGTTAGTTGTAAGGTCAATCTAAGTAATCCTTTCGCTAGAAGGAGCTTTAAACTACATAAGAAGGGCTCGCCCTTCTATAACAAGAAGACTAGAGATAACAAGTTATACTAACACTACACTACCGCTTCTACCTTCTTTATCGTTTATTAACCCGCTTCTTATTCGTTATAGATACCCGTATAGATAGCCCCGACTCCCGCCGCTCTAACTAGTAAGCTAATAAGGCCGCCGAGTTCTTCCTAGGATAGCTAGGAGAGGTTACTAGTATAACCGCTTAATCTAATTATAATCCTCCTACTATTATAGACGAGGATAGGTATATCCCTACTCGTAAGGAAAGAGAACATCTAGTTATGTTCTAACTTAGATAGATGTAACATAATATAGACTTATAATAGCGAGAGTTAGAGCGTCTTAACAACCGCGCTATCTCTTAAGGTGTAGCTCTACCTACTAGAAACACTTACTAGTAAGTTATAACTATCCCGGGCCCCTCTAGTAAGCTCGATTTTTATAAACCTCCTATCTTAGACGACCGTTCTAAGAATAAGGAAGTTAAGAACTAGATTAGACTAATCCGTAACTAGCTCTATCTTACTAAGATATTTACCTTTAGAGGACGAGTTCTTACCGATTCGGAAAAGAACCGCCTTATCTCTACCTATCTTAAGGGAGACCCCTTTAAGACCTAGTAGAGAGGAGCTAATTATAACACCTTTAAGCGTTAAATCGACATAATCTAGAAGCGTTATGTTAATCTAGACTAGATAGAGACGAAGAAGCAACGTTTTAAGTCTATAAGGCAAAGGAATTTAGCTAGGGCCTTTATAAGAGACTTGTAAACTCTTATATATAAGCTTAACCCTATCCCTTCTAATAAGCAATTTAACTGCCGCTTCCGAGATAGCCTAAAAGCAAATGTTAGAGAAGCTATAGATACTTAACTTATTCGCCCTACTAATGTTACCTCTAAAACCTATATAGTTTGTGCTATAGCATACGACAAGGTTTTCTTTAAATAATACCGTCGTTACGAGGAAGATAAGCTAAATGCTATGCCTACTAAATAACTAAACGCTATAAACGACAAGAAGGGCAAGGGTAAGGCTAGTTAAGGTAAAGGTAAGAAAGGCAAAGGAACCGGAAATAAAGACCGATCTAAAGTTACTTACTATAGTTACAACTAGACTAGCTACTATAAGAACGAGTGCCCGTTAAAAAAATAGAGGGTAAGGGTGCTCTAGAGGCATCTCCCTTACCTATTAAAGCCTCGAACGAAGAAGGAAGCCTAGTTATAAGTCTAGATAAGGCTATAACTACGGATTCTTCGGATGTCGAGAGTGTAGACTACTTAAATGCTCTAGATAGTAGTCTTCCTAAACTATACGGTACTATCGGACCCCCGAATAATGTTCGAAAGGCTCGATTTACACTTAATACCGCTACATCCGGAGTCTACATCTTATCTTTAAAAGCTAAATCCTTCTATAGTTCTTATCTTATAGAGATAAGCCCTACGACTATTAATCTACCTAACGGGCAGATAATAGTCTTAAGGGAAGGCCTAGCAATACCTTATACTATCGGCAACTAGAGAGACTTTATAGAGGCTCGAGTTATAGACTTATAAGGATACGATGTTATCCTTAGCCTCTCCTAGTTTATAAGACATAATCTAGTTATTAACTAGCAAATTAGAGCTATTACTCTTCGTAACGAAGACACCCTTATACTACACTTCTTTAAATCTTATTCGAAGATCTTTTAATTAAAAGAATCGTAAGAGGACGATAGCGTTATAGCTCTTATAGAGCTTATAACACCTTCTACCGTAACAAAGGGAGAAGCGTAACGTAGACATCTAGATGCAACACCGCTATATCTAGCAGCATTAAGGATAATAGATTTGTTACCTCTAGATAAGAAGTAGCCTAATCTAGACCCCTTATTTAAGAAGGTCCTCGCTAAGTTCCCTTCTATTTTTAGAGAGGAACTACCTATCGGATTCCTAAAGAAACGGGATGTTATATACATAATTAAGACTAGGGACGTAAAGCTAATTAACATATAGGCTTACTAGCTTAATCTGTAACAGTTGCAAGAATAGCAGAAACAGATTAATATGCTATTATAACACGGTCTTATCTAGGAATCTTTATTACCCTAGGGAAGTCTAGTTCTCTTCGTACCTAAACCTAGTAACAAGTAGAGAATATATGTCGATTTTCGAGCACTAAACTAAGTAACGAAGAAGAATAGCTACCCCTTACCCTATGTTTAAGACTGCTTAGATGCTTTTATAGGAGTAGTCTAGTTTACGAAGCTTAATCTTGTATCTAGATTTTGGCAGTTGCTAATAGACCCTAAGTCTGTTACAAAAACTGCCTTTAATACCATCTACGGTAAATATAAGTTTCTTATTATGCCCTTTAGGCTTTATAACGCCCCTATAACCTTTTAAACACTTATAAATAGAGTGTTACGGAAGTTCTTATAGAAAACTTGCGTTATCTACCTCGATAATATCCTTATCTTCTTAAAGACAAAGGAAGAACATGCATAACACTTGCAAGAGATCTTTAAAGCTCTATAATAAGAGAAACTCTTTACTTCTACTAAGAAGTGTGTTATTAGTATATAAGAGGTCGAGTTCTATAGTTATCTTATTACTCCTAATTATACTCGACCCTTATAGGACAAGCTTAATATTATTAACATATGGCCTACGCTATTAAACGCGTAATAAGTACGACAATTTCTCGGCCTTATAAGTTACTATCGCTACTACATAAAAGGCTTTACGAAACTTATAGCTCCTCTATTAGATCTCCTAAAAGAGGAGGATACATCTTTACGGGCAAAGAAGCGCCGACCTATCTCCTAGAACGCGTAGTATACTATTTCCTTTAAGACTTTAAAGGACGCACTTATAATAGGACCTATACTCGTTATACCGGATAAGGACAAACCCTATACGGTTAAAATAGATGCTTCCGAATGGGCTATAAGATTAGTTCTCTATTAAGAAGGCTAGGATAGTAAGTTGCATCCTATTACATTTAGTGGACGTAAGTTAAAGAACGCCGAATTAAACTATCTAGTCTATAAGAAGGAAGGTCTTACAATTAAGGAAGCCTTACGCTAATAGGAACACTACATTTAGAACGGCTTTACGACGGTTATCTTAACTAATTATAAGAGTCTAAAGTACCTCTAGACTATAAAGACTCCTAGCAAAAGAGTTACAAGATAGTTTAAAGAGTTCTTAGAGTTTAATATCGATATTCGATATAGAAAAGGATCTAAGGCTATTGTTCCCGATGCCCTTTCTAGGCGGCCTAATTTTATAGGCAACACACCCGCAAATGTGGCAGAACGCATTAATATAATACGGTTTAAACGTAATAAAGACGAGGTCTTTATTAAAGCAATAATCACATTTAAGCAGACCGGAAATCTGCCTAAAGATTAACACTTATAACAGCTGTTATAAGAGAAGTTAGATAACTTCTAAGTCTCTAAGGACGATAGCATACCTACTCTAAAGTATCGGCTACCTTACGATATAGGTTTCGCACCCTATTTAGAGCTAGCACTACGCCCGGACTTCTTAGAGAAGATGCATAACTACTATAGCTATTTCGGATCTCCTAGCCTACTAGGGCACGTAGAATCTAGAGTATAGTAGCTATCTATAATTCGAGACATTCGGTACTTTAGCAAACACTGTCCTATTTATTAGATTACCTAGAAGAAGAGCAGCAAGGAGAATAAGACTACATTCTACTAGGTAAATGTAGAGTTATAGCTATTCGAACGATAGGCTTTAGACGTTATTAGCCTATTGCCCCCTTCTCTATCTAGAAAGTAGTACATTATTACTATAATCGACTACGTAACAAACTAGCCTATTATAAAAGCTATATACTCTGCCGACGACGAGGAAATAGCTAATTTTGTGTATAAGGAAATCTATAGTACTTATAGTGCTCCTAAGGAGATTCTTTTAGATAATAGTGCGAATTTCGTTTTAAGAGTAGTGCAACACCTTTATAATAAGCTCCGAACCCTTTACTAGTTATCTACGCCCTATTACCCTCGTATAAATAGTAAGAATAAGAACCTAAACGGTATTATCGGTAGCCTTCTTATGAAGATGTACGTTAGAAAGGAGCTCTCTCTATAGGAATCCTTCCTCCCTAAAGCAGTGTTTTATGTAAGAAGCAGATAACACTTAGGCACCGGTTTTAGTCTATTCTATCTTATCTACGGCTAGAACCCTCGTATCGTAGAGGATAAGAATTAAGCTAGACTACTTAATATCTCTATTATAGATTATAAGAAGCGTCGAACCGTTATACAAAACGCCTAACACCTTATAAATGAGAAGCTCTTAGAGAAGGCAATCTAGGCTAAGCTCGTTAACTCTTAGAAGTTAGAAGAGCATAAAGGGCCGGCCTTTAAATAGAACGAGTAGGTACTATTATAGAACCCGAAACTAACTAAACTCGTTCCTAAGTAGACTAGGCCTTATTAAATTCTAAAGGCACACTAGCTTAGTACGTATGCACTTAAAACTCCTAAGGGAAGAGTGTTACGGCACCTAATGCATAGGAACAGGCTTATAAAAGCCTATTACAATAATGCCTAATCTTTCTAGAATAAGCCTAATCCGGCTATTAAGAGATTAGAGGTAAAGCCTACTAGTCCTAAAGTGCTAGATGCACTTAATAGCGAAGAACATAAGGTCCCCGATGTTAAGACGTAGTTAACTCTTTCGGAAGCCGAATAGAAGTTACTATAGAACTTTGCTCTAGGCCTAAATTATCGTATAGGTGTATAAAGGTTCCTAGTAGGGGAGAGAGAAAAGAAAGACATAGATAGTCTAATCTCTTATTATGTTAAACTTAGACGCCGCCGCAAGGATAATAGACCATTAAAATAGAAGACTATTAGCCCTAAGGACGCTTAAAAGGCTTTAGTAGTAAGGAAAGCTCTTATAATAGTAGAGCTTCGGCGCGAATAGCACGATAAAGAAGTGCTATACGATAAGATCGATAGTAGTAAGGCACTCGTAAAAGAGCTAGCTAACCGTCGAGGCTAGTAGCTAGTTGTAGGATAAGATAAGTCTATAACCCTAGTTATAATAGAGTCTCTAGCTTCGTAACAAGACTCTACAACAACTAAGACTACTATATTAGACTCTACTAATCACTCTTAATTACCTAAGACTTAAAAGAGTAGTTATTCCTTACGAACGAAAAGAACTCCTATAAGGAAGTTTAGATAATAGTTCGGAATAAGAGGAGTAAGATTATTAGCTACTTTCTACTATAATCTAAGTCTATAAGAAGGTAGTTACCTTCTAAATAAAGAAAAGAAAAGGATAAGCAACATTCTACTATCTAAATAAAAACAAAAGAGACCCCTAAAACCTAAGTTGCAACTCTATAACTACTTCTTTTCCTTTCCCTTATCCCTCTCGATGCTACTATAACGAGTGTAACGTCTATCGATTGCCTACTCGGTTCTATATAATAGGTATAACAAACCTAGAGCACGAGCAGTAATGCGAGTAGCTCCGGTGTTAGACATACTATAAGGAGAGATAACTAGAATGTTAGTTATAAGCAAGGACTAAACTAATCCTAGCTAGCCCTAGGCAAGTGCATTACTTAGCTCTAGGCGACGACTACGAGTAATACCGGGATTAATAAGATGTTAGAAGGAGAGTTCATTATTTCCTTCTCTCTAGGTAGCTACGATATAAGAGTTTTCTATCTAGGTAATCTCACTTCTAATAAACTCTTGCTATTTAGAACGTAGGAGTAGTTATAAGTGTTAGATTCTACTAGTTGCAAACACTCCGCTAGTAATAGGACGACCTCTAGAGCTACTTATAATAGTAGGAAGAGGGCTACTTATAATAGTAGGAGGAGGACTACTCTCCGGAATAGTGCTAGGAGGACCTTAACGACGAGGTTAAGGAGAGAGACTAAGGTTATAGAGGTTATTAGGAGGACTTTTGTAACGAGAGGATCCTATAATAGGCGAAAGGGGAGTTATAGAACGAGCAGAATCTATAATAGTGCTAGCACGAGCACGTCTAGAAACCGGAATGACTACCTAGACTTCTACATTACGCTTAGTAGGCTAAGTTATAGCCCTAGAACGAGTAACTAGGCGAGTTCCGCTAACTAGACCTACAACTAGAGCTTTAGTAGGACCTAAAGCTTCACTACTATAGAAAGAGCAGCCCTTATATCTGTTAGGACCTACGTAATTAGTATAGGCACTAGAAAAGAGAGAATCCTAGTTAGTTATAACTATAACGTAGTCTACGAAGTTTCCTTTACCGCGCTAGCACTAGTCGTAGGCGCGAGAACTAGTATAGATAGTTCTTCCTCTGCTTATGTAGCCGATAAGAGAAGTTAGGCCGTATATAGTGTTAGTCTTACTACGTCTATCTCCCTTTTTAAAGGTAGGATAATAAGTAGGCACTAGAAAGTTGTAGTTGTTGCGATCTAGAAAGGCTTAGGCTCCTACGCCTAAGTTATACTATTCTCTAGATTCGGCAAGAGCTATAGCCGATTCGTAGGCTTAAAGAGCGAAGGCTAGGTCTAGTTTCTAAGATTTGGCACCTATAACTAAGGTTAGCACGCTATAATAAGCTCTAAAAGATCTTTACTTACGTAGTTCTATAATCTGCTTACTAGAATAGTGACTACGAGGCCCTTTTCTATTATTAGGCTTACGAGGAGGCTTACCGCCATTACTGCCGCGCTTACTAGTTCTAGTAAGAGAACTAGGAGTAGGAAGGACCGAAGTTATAGTAAAGAAAGCTATAATAAGTTAAGTTATAGAAGGAAGAAGGTTAAAGAAGGCGTAATAAGTTATATTATAAGGGAAGGAGTGAAGGTGTTATTAAAGTTAATGTTATAGAAGCTATATAGATCTAAGAGGTTTAGAAGTTTTTATAATGTTAATATTAAAGAGAGAAAGAGAGTATAGGAGCTATAGAAGATATAGTATCTTAGACTATAGTCTTATAAAGGTGTAAAAGGTGTTACAGCTTATAAAAGAAGTTGCAATAGGCTACTATAACATATAAGGTGTTATTATAACTAACTTTTTCATACTACGCTTTTACATATGGTCGACATATAGCCTACACATAGCATGTAAAGCTATAACTAATAGTTGTAGACTAACATGTAAAGCTATAGGCCCTATAACTAATCTATATAAAGGAGATTTCATTTGTTAGTTCATTTATTATTATATATAGCTATTTTTTGAGAGCAGTTAGAGTAGGTGCTTTAACTCTAGGTAGGGGAGGATGTTATTGCGTTATCGGAGTAGCTCTAAATAAGCAGCTCTTAGCGCACAAGTTATATAACTGAGGCTCTCGTACGTAGCACAAAAATCAAGTTCTTTTTGGCAATTACAAGGAGAGAATGAATGGTATGGGGGAAGACCCTGACAGTCCTAATCCACGTCAATTTCGATCTTGCTATTGCTTGTTACGGTGTTTTAGTGGCTTTGGCAGTGTCTCGGGCGAGAGATCTTGTGGTCTCTTGAATTTGAGGTCCTTGTCACTGCTGCGTGGACAATTGGACTCGTCGAGGGCATCTGACAATTTCTTGGAAACAGAACAGATGCTTCTGGGTGTGCGCTTGACCACAAACACACTGTACTTTTCGAGCACTCCATGATACAATCGTGACGGTACATTTCTATCATTTGTCCGGTATTTCAAAATATCTTCATAGTGCTACAAAGACCTACAGAATACCAGATGGTGGACTTGTCCTCAATTCCAGCATGCTGCATGAATCGCGGATATCTTTCGGCTTTTCCCAAACTTGGCGTCGCGACGAGACCCACCAACCTCCGGATCATGCGTTCAGAACACGAATTGACAGCAGTTGGAACACATAGCTTTTTGCGACTCAAGCAAGTGAACAGGTATAAGAGAGATGGATATGATAGCATCTCAGTGATATAGATGATGCAGCGACAGCGTTTTAAAAAAAACTCGCCGACGAACATGTGTTCTCGCGGTCGTCGATCAGATTTGAGGCTCAAGAGAAAATTACGGATTGCCGAAAAACAATGACGAATTCGAGGCAATGGATCCGTGAGGCTGCTCCGAAACGGCCCGCTAGCTAGCGATTCTCAGGAAGCGAGCTCATCTTCCAAATCATCATCGCTTGAGTGTCCACACGCCAGTAAGAGCAATTGTTGCGACTATTGACGGAGGAGGGAAAGAGTGTGAGGTAGAAGTCGACAATGCTGACCAAGTGAACAAGGTCGAAGAGGAACGAGGGACCCCAGATATTCATACAAGGCTGTAGATAGACGGCCATATCTCGGAGCAACTGTATCTCGCCGTTTGTTTAGATTGCGAGAAAGCAGGCAAAGAAACCAGAGGATGACGAGAGAAACCCGAGCGAGACCCGGACGACAGAAGATGGGCAAAAACTTCGCAGAGCGCGCTGGCGGTATGGCTCATCACCTATCAATCGTTCTCTCACCGTACAATTGCTTACTGTCTCATCTTTGGCGACTGTGTTTTGAGCTTCAACAAGCCCGAGTCTAGCCTCGCTCACACTCTGTCCAGCGTGGATGCGTATCACATTCTGGCCGACAAAGAACCCGTTCGGACGCGCTGGCCGCTTCGCCTCCTCTTGCACACTTCGACCAGGCATGCCCAATAGCCTGAGCGAGACAACTCTTGCTGTCACGCAGCCCCCGTCTGGGGTGATGACCCCGGTCAATCCATCGGAATTTCCAGATGTCCAGTTCACCACGGATATCGAGAAGGGTTTCGAGGATAAGACCGAGATCGATCTCCCAAGGCAAGATGATCATGGCTGGCGACGAATTGTCCGCGGGTTTACTCCTTCGTATGTTTGGCTCTTATCTCCATGGAACCTGAAGCTTGTTGAACGTCGATGGCTGACTAGCGGGTGAAGCATGTTTTCAATAACCATGGGTACAGGTGTCGTGGCGATCTTGTTGCATCAGATGCCATACAACAGCAGTTGGACGAATTATCCTTGCTACATTATCTTTGGACTCAACGTCTCAATCTTCATTAGCGCTTTGTTCATATCCATCTTGAGGTATACCTTGTGGCCTGAGTTGTGGCCGGCAATGATCAACCATCCGACGCATTCTCTGTTCTTGGGTTGTTTCCCAATGGGTCTTGCGACTATCGTGAACATGATCGTCTTGGTCTGCGTCCCTGCATGGGGTCGTTGGGCAGCGACGATGGCATGGGCGTTGTGGTGGATAGATGCCGCTCTTGCCGTGACAATCTGCTGCTCGGTTGCGTTTTTGATGTAAGTTTGCTATCGAGGAAGTATGCTGCAAGAGTCGTGACTGATATATCTCTCCAGGATCTCGGTTCATGACGTATCTCCAGAAAAGTTGACGGCTGCGTGCTTGCTTCCTGCGGTCAGCTGCATCGTCGCTGCCTCGACTGGCGGTCAAGTGGCTCAGATGGAAGCTCTTGAGGCACATGAAGCGCTCTGGACGTTGCTCACCTGCTATTGTTGTTGGGCTATCGGCGTATTCGTTGGCTTGATGATCTTGTGCATCTACTTCTACAGGCTGTTGTTGTTCAAGCTTCCCTCTCAGGAAGTCGTCGTTAGTGTGTTTTTGTCCTTGGGCCCCCTAGGTCAAGGAAGCTTCGGGTGAGTGCTCTTGCCATTTCCAGAACAAGAGTGTTGCTAACGAGCATCTCCAGAATATTGCAATGTGGAAAGGCTGCAAAGATGATCTTCCCGAAGCTTACAATTCTACCATCAGAAGCTGGAACCATACTTTACATCATGGGAGTCATCATGGGTCTGATTATCTGGGCGATGGCAATTCCTTGGATGTGCTTTGCTGTGGGCTCCGTTCTGCGTCTCAAGTTGAGGTTTCCCTTCAACATTGGCTGGTGGGCCTTCTTGTATCCAGTTGGTATGCTTCTTCCGCTTCCGCAGCTTGACTTGCGTTCGATTATGCTGATTTGATCTTGTACAGGTGGCGTCGCTTCTGCTACTATTACTCTGAGTGCTGAACTGGACTCCGCATTTTTCCGCGTAGTTGGAGAGGTTCGTTGATGGGATATCGATACACATCAAGTCTTGTTACTGACATGTCTTAGACACTTACTGCGATCATCGTCCTTGTTTGGGTCATTTGCTTCACTAGGACAGTACGGGGAGCCTTCTCAGGCGAACTCTTCCCCAAGCCAGGTGTCTGCGAACTTCGACCAGAGTCAGGAGTTAAGGTGAGAACGCGCATTGCCTGTTGCTTCGAGACCGAATAAGATACTGACGATTGGAACAACTAGACTCCTTGAAGACAGACGCCTTTTACGACACAGCAAGTTGAAACGAAAACGACACAGACTTGAAGTCACAATAGACCGCGCGAGCAGATGGTTTCACTTCTTAATGCTCTCTGACAGGAGCGGCTCGGTCGGCTGTCATGTTTATATTGCGGAGTCGTTCCGCTGAGCCGACAGCCGCAACATCTCCCCTCTCTCGCAGCCGCGCCTGGCGCGATGATGATGTTTCGCTGACGTTCATCACTCCAACCACTCCACTTTCGACCTGGTATTCGGACTTCACTCGGGATACCAGATGACGATGATGTTCTCTCAGCGTCTTGATGTTTTCCACCTTTTTCACTTTCTTTTGCATTGTTAGACGATTGCTTTGTTTTGTCCTTTCGAGGACCGCATGATACCCCACTCTGCAGAACTGTTAAACATTAGATTAGACCATCTCTTCTCCATAGATATAGACATAATACACAAACATAATAAACGATACGGATGGCGACTGCTTCCCACATCCGAGACGTTTTACAACCCTCGTCACGATGTCGGACCGGAAATACTTTGCGGCCGTTCAACTCCGCAAGAGCCTCCACGGCCAACGCACCTTCCTAATCCGTCAAGAGCTTTTAGCGTCAGAATCACCAGAGAACGACAGAAGTCTAGACTCACGTGCTACGGGACCCCAGAACAGTTCAACATCTACCCGTGAATATAAACAGCTCTACCGTTCGCTTCTTGGTTTTGGAGCTAGCCGTCCTCTTTTCTTGAGGGTGGTGTCATTAGTGCGAAGTGGACAAGTAAACCCGAAACCGAGACGTGCAGTCTCCAACTTTCAAATTCCAGTTTTCCACACGAATTCCGGCCAACGAACGTTTGAAGTCCTTTTGTATATCTCCATAATTGGACCGTGGACTAAGGACGGACGGGGCATGCAGGAACGCGTTCCAGACATCCGGTTTGTATCGGCGTAGACTTCATGGATCTTGGAGGGGGCTCATCGTTTGGAACAAAAAAAGCCGATTGCATACGGAAAAGTGACAGACTCATGCAAACTAAAAGCCCAACCGGTGGAATAGGTAGGGGGAAACAGGCAGTGCTGAGTGTAAGTCAAGCGACGGATGAACTAGACGTGGTGGATAGAACGAGCACAGGGACCCACAAAGGGGAGTCTATTCGGACCTTAGCCCGAGAACGACACCAACAGCTGTACAGCTACCTAGCTCTAGCAGAGTCCGAGAACGACACCAACAGCCATGCAGCTCTAACAGATTCCCAACTCCTGTGCCCCTTTCCTGCCTCTTTCTGCGAGATCTCGTTTCATACGTGAATCGTGCTTGACTCAAGGCCAACAGTAGTGTTGTGTGATGTGCAGAGCAGAGTCGAAACGGGTATGCGGTCTATTTGTACAAATGAAGGCTAGATCGCAAGAGAGATCTGGTGATCAGGAGGAATGGGCCGTGCTGGGACTGTCATCAGGGAAGCGGATGGTTCTGTTCAAGGGTGGTGGTGAGCCCGTAGGCGTGACGGCGCCGGACCGGCCTGCTGTAGGCGTGGCGCCAAGTGGAGAATCGGTATTCATGTTTCCAACAATTGTCTTACCAAGCGGGCGGGGGTTCGAGGGCCCAGAGATGTTCTTGCTGCTCGCATGGTTTGTTGGAGCCGAGTCATCCTTTGCACCGGTGACTTTCTGGTGTCCTCTCTTCACGTCGGAAACCATGCTTCTACCTACGCGATAGAACGATCGGGGTAGGGACGAACTGCTGCCCGCGGTATCGGCTCTGTATTTCCGGAAACGACTGACCAGAGTCGATCCCTCGGCGAGAGCGCCCTCACCTATGGGCGTCGGATCGTCTGAAGATCTTCGAGAGAGCGGTTCAGTCGAGACTGCGGCTGAGATGGTCCTTGGGAGGTAGAATCCAAGTTTGCCTAGAGGTATACTGATACCGTGCACGATCTATGCCATATTTAGTTCCGTGATTCTTCGCACAGCACGAACTTTGCCACTTACGATTGAGCAAATAGCCAAGAACCAAATAACCACCAGCATAATCTCGGACAAATGTTCTGCATCGTCTCTGACCACACCGTCTAGGTTGATGCCGCGAAGGAACTCTCGACTGATGTACAGATAGAACACAGCACTGACTCCGATCGGACCGAAGAAACCTACGACAAGAGCTTGACGAGGTTCCTCAATTTGCCGGATTTTCTTGTGCATAGCGAAGACGATAGGTAATCGACGCAACAGTAGAACCAGGATACCCAGCGGTATAAGCCGGTAAAGAGGGATCACGTTGTTGTGCGCAAATTCGTACCAGGGCGTAACTGCACCAAACCATATGAAGATCGAGACGTTGAGCAGCATGTCGATTGTGGGCTGCAGAGAATCATCAAGTGTCTCCAAGCGGAACCAGTCGCTAGATTTGATTAGTCGCGAGTCACATGCAGCATGTCGGACAATGCTCACTCCCAAGTAAAAACGTTTCCAGCAATAAAACAAGCAAGGACATCGTCCGAGCCGATCATACCAACAGTTCCAACAATGAACAGCTGTCTTGTTAGTCGCGACCAACCCTACGAGATAGCAGATGTACTTACGGCGAGGGTGATAGCAAACACCAAAAAGCTCTCTCTGTCCACATATTTCTTCTCCTCTGCCCAATGAAGCAACTCTTTCGCGATGTATCCGACAACGGCGCCGTACACAACGCTCAGAAGTATGGTATAGCCCCAGGTCTCGCCAAACCACAGGCCAATTGCTTTCGAAGCACCATGACCGTCCGTCAGTTCTGGGTGTCCTACATATTTGATTAAGTACAATGGCAGAAACAAAAATGGATAGCCAAGACCATCGTTCGCCCCAGACTCGGCGATGATGATTCTCTGTAGGTCTCGAGGGATATTCTTGTCTGCAAATTTGCCTTTGACAATGCTGTTACTCAAAACAGGATCGGTAGGAGTGACACATGCTCCTATGGCAAGTGCGAACAGAAAGTTGATATCGGGAACCAGAGCCCAGACAAGGAGGCTAGTGACTATCCACATAACACACATTCCAGGTCCCAGAAGTAGCGCCAAAGGTCTCCATTCTTGCTTGAGATATTTGCTGGGCAGCTGAACACCGGCCAAGACTAGCTGTACGCCCAGTACCAACCTAGTAAAGTAGAGGGTTATCGTCTCAAGGTCCTCTGCATTGCCCTGGGCGTAGTCGAGCGGGCGGATGAGGTTGGCAGCATGAGGAGAGAAAATGAGACCTCCGATCAGGGAAATTACTTCAAAGTTCTTGTTAACGAGGCGCCTCGTTTGGCGATGGAAATGGCAGACGCTCACAAGCCTCTGACAAGTAGTATTTTTCCTTGAGGAGATACGACACAAGTCCAAAAAGAGTGATGAAGCCTCCAAGTGTAGCACAAACTATGTTGAAGTTTACAACCGAGAGGGTCGGCATACTCTGTGGAAGCCGAGACGCGTCTCTTAGGAGTCAGGTATCGATGTCAAGAACCCAAGACCTTACAAGCCCTCGAGAAGGCGAGGAAGGTTGCACGTCGGGCTCAGCGCCAAGACACGGGCGTGACGAGTGCGGCTCCCCGGCGGGGTTCTCCAAAGTAAAAAGGCATCGAAGGATGGAAACGACCAAATACGAACGTCGGCTCAGTCAACGAGTCGCAAAGACCGTGTCTTACAGAACATTGGCACGACAAGCGAGCAGGAAATAACTTTCGTTATGGTTTCTGCTCCATCTCGGACCTCACACCGAGCAGTTTTCCAGGGCTATGTATATGCATCCTCCAGCTAGACGCTGTGCTAGTTGTTAGTAAGGGATTGACGACTCACCATTTAGAGTCTTGGGCTTCGGACTTGCAGCCGATGTCTAATAGTGAGGTCAGAGCTGAATGCAGACATTGCTTGACTAGTTGCGTACTCGTGTACACCGAGCATCAAAGATAAAGCAGTGGCGGAGTTTTGACAACCCGACAGGGCCCTGGTCTAGCGTATCTGCATGATGAATAACCTCAATTCGCACGGGAGATATTGAACAATGATGGAAGGAGAAATGAGCTCCGCGTTGTGATTTGAGATGGTGATTGACCATTGATTGACCGACGATTGAGAATAACCTTTCTTCCCGCACGCCTTTCTTTTGGCGATCCAATGTTGACTCCGAGCCTGAACCGATCGTTGTTGTACAGAACAATTGAAAAACATCCTAATAAATGCCGCGCCGAACAAATGTATATGCCATGATGATGAAAAGGAGAAAGGAAAATCAAGAACAGCGCCTGTCGTGTGTATTGGGCAGCATCTTTGTGCCCATCTGTGCTATTAAAAAAAATGCAGGAATACCAGAACATCATGGAATACTGTTTTTCTCCCGTGAAGATGAAAGACTCATGAGATAACATCTCAGTTCGTTTCGCTGTCCGACACTTTGTCGGCAAAAGGAGAAACGTAGCGCTTGTGAATTTGCTGTCGGTTGGGTTCAAGAGTTGATCGTGGCTGCGGAATAACAGAATCGCGTGCACTGTCGGCACGGTTTCTGATGTCTGCACCATTGAGCGAGGCTGCACTGTTCCTACGAGACCTTACACTTCCAGGAGAAAGAGGTTGTGGTTGGACCATCTGTGGCAGGGTGTGGTTGTGAGTTTGTTGGGCGAAAGTGTAAGGAAGCTGGTAGTGGCTGTGTGCCGAGGTGGGCGAGGTACTGTTACTGCGGGGTTCACCAGGACCAGCAGATGCCGATGTTGAACTTGACGCCGAGTAGTAATGTTGTGCTCTAGAGGCATTTGTCTGAGATTGCGAGGCTGAGCCAGCGAGATGGAAGACAGGAACATTGGCGCGACTGGCCATTTCGACTTCACCGATTTGCCAGTGCATTGCCTCGGCAGCTCGCCATGGCAAGGCCATTTCTTTGGCTATCTTCTCCCACATATCCTTCTTGAACCTGAAATTTGAGTCAGCATATTGTTTTCGATTGGATATCGACAGTGAACGCACCTTTCGTAAAGACGAGCAAGCTTGTTCTTCTTCTCGTCATCCCACTCAGAACGTCGCTCGAGGTAGTTCTGGAAACGCAGCCTGCAGCTGATAGCACTGCGACCAGGCAAGTGCTTGGAAATATCTTCCCATTTCATGCCGTTACCACGGAGCTCAATGATGGCGGCATCCTCTTCAGGGCTCCATTTGGACTGCTTCTTCTTGGCTGGAGACTCGGAAGGGTGGGGTCCGGAGGGCGCCAATCGCTTGTTAACAGGGCCATTGGCCGTGTATCCGTTGACGGGTGGTGGAGGCAGCCTTTGATCCTGAGTTGTGATGGGAGGAAGCTGACCAAAGCTTTGTTGTTGATGGTAAGGAGGCAACTGAGGGTTGAAACCTTGTGATGAGAATGAAGGTGGTTGGAAGCGAGTTGGTAACGACTGCTGGATGCTCGGCTGGAGAGGCATCAAGTTGGGTTGTTGTTGTTGCTGCTGTGTGTTGTGAATGTATCCAGAGTCCATATCAAGTCTGGGCAAGGAGTTGTTGGAAGGATAGCGGGAGACCGAACCCGGCGAGCGGGCAGGAGGATCTCTAGATCCCTCTAGTAGGGAGGAGATGTCCATCTTGAAAGCACTTGAAGGCTTCAGAGCAAGCATAGAGGATGGATATGCTAAGGTGGTAAAGGTGTTGAGTTAAGGTGGGTAGAGATGGGAAGGGGAAGGTATGACTCTGTGCGAGGGAGGATGTTTATATGAGGACGAGCCGAAGCAAATGCTTGCGGTGAGTTGTGCGACCCTGTTATATAACCTGGGTAGCCAGTGGTGGTACTAGGAAACGGTTCCGAGAAACGAGTTCAGTGCTACCAAATCTTGCGAGTCGCGTGCCCGGCAGATCGGTCCTGAGCTCGGTTTTGATCGGCAGGTAGGGGCGTTGGTGGTGCGAGACAAGAGAAGGTCGGGGCACGGCGGAGTTTATTAGAGAACAGGGACGGGATGGTCTGGAAATGACTCCAACAGATCGCCTAAAGGGCTGTGATAGAGTTATGGGCGTGACTCGGCTGACATCAGAAGCCGTATGTCGCCTTGAGTGGGGAAGTTTCGAGTAGGAGTTTTTTAGTGCAATCGAAAAAGAACAGAGGTGGTTAGAGTTTTTCTCGTGCGTAGAAATCAACGCCAGACACGGATGTACCCCGAGAGGCTGCGCAGCATGACAAGTTTATATGAATAAAGTAGCCCCTGCCCGGCTGTAAGATGTACATGCGAGTCGAGAACCATCAGACATCCAGAGCAAGGGATGAAACAACTGTCAACCAATGGCGGAAACCGGTGCACTAAGGTAAGGAAGGGCATCAAGCTCGGTGTTGCGAACATGCGGATCCTGCTTGGTATGGGCGTACGGACTGGCGCTCCCTTGGCTACAATTGGGCGCGCGAGTCGTGACAGGACGGTTGCGCCACAGCATGCGCTCGAGGGTGAGATTGGGAGCCAGGGCTTAGCGCTGAAGCCATTCGCGAACGGCTGACCGAGGATATGCTCTCTAGGTTAGCTCATGCACCGAGGCGAGTGGTGATTTGCTTTTCCTTTGATGCGGTCGATGAGGCTCCTCTGAGTCGTGCCTGTGTGGCCGAAACGTTTCTACAAGTGGATATTTTGCGCAATTGCTTCAACGCTTTCCTACACCCGTTTCCTCTTGCCGGCAATTGGGACAGCAATTCCAAGGCCGCATGATCGGTAGCGCATCACAACAATCACGAGTATTGTTTTGTCCACACGTTGTTGAGATCTATGCAGTCTCCCACGAGCGGTGAGCGCAGAGTGAGGGAGCCGCATGAAGCCACAATGAATACAGGGGTTGAGAATTGAGACGAACTGTGATCTGCGGGGCTTTGTCATTCTGCATGCTGGAACGGAGACAATCGTAGCCGAGAGATGTCCCATTAAGGTCTCAGCCGGACATAAAAAGAGGTTGTGGTCGAACATGATGCAGACGTGTGTATTGCCGAAGGCAACTGCAAACGATGGAAAAGAAAGCAGAGCTTTGAATTCATGCTTGTACGTGGTAACTTTGTTCCTGGCCGGTTTGGAAACGTAGTAGTTCCAAGCGCGATAGGCTTGCTCTCCAGACAGCGATCGCCCTGGCGCCTACTCCGAGCCTGGAATCCGAAAAAGAGACAGACCAACCTGTATCTGTGGCAGGCGGACGTGTGGAATAAAGGTGTTTGACTCCTTGATGCAGGAATTCTAGCGGTGTGAAGGACTTGCAGCCTTGTAGACCCCACTGGTAATATAAATCTGCATGTTCGATGCAAGTGATGACTGGCATATCCGCGCCAAAGCACGGGGCCGCTGTTCAGTGCACCTGCCTTGGCACAGACTTCCGAGATGTTTCGGCTCATGGCTGTTCCTGAACAACAAACCTCAACCAACCAGGCCAAGCTGCTCAATGCTGGCTCGTCTGTCGGCATGTATGTCATAGACAAACAGCAGATGATTCCGCAGAGTAAAGAGCGGTAAAAGATTGTATCCAGGTGAGCTGCACCTGAGGATGGGCTAGTCTGGCCGCACTGCCTGCGCCCGTTCGTCCTCGGTGCAGTGAGGTTCATGTTCGTTTAACGAAATTCGGGGTTCCAACCATACTGCTTCTGGCAAAAAAGCGCTGCCAAAAGGATTTGGGCTTCAGTCGAGTTTGCCTTCTGCTCGCGGATTTAACAAACGCTTAGACGGTCATGACCAAAGGTCAGCTGCCAAGATGGACACGCGCCTACGCGGTCAAAGCCGAGAGAGAAAACAGTAGTCGCTTTTGCTCCAACTGCGCATTTCAGCCTGCCCAGCTTCAATCGAGAATCCTGAACACTAACCACATCCGCAATTGCCAACGCTCACTAGAGAGCCTCAGCTGCGTCCCCATCGTTCGTGGTCTTACTCACGCTCGCTTGCTGCTTTACGGCAGTCACTTCCGCAGCACTCGGATAGCCATCGCCATCAAGCCTTGCTCCAACTGTTCCCTGTGAGCACACAACAAAACCTGTCCACATCGGATCGAACCTAGTACGCCACGTTGGTCTGAATGCAATGGCAGCAGCAAGTGATGTACCCCTTATCATCATTTCGGATAACGCCCAATCCGAACGACGCATCTCACCTGCTTGGACTATTGCTCAACTGAAAGGGCGCTTGGAACCTATCACAGGCATCCCAGCTTCATCACAGAGACTAGTCTTGAAGGTCGCTTCTTGGCCTAACCAGAACCTTCAAACAGTCAACGAAGACAAGACACAACTCGCCGCTTTCACTCTACAAAGCTATGCAGAACTTCATGTAAGTCAATCATTTCAGTTGTTTCATCCATTGTATGTGCCGAGCAAGCACTGCCGGGAAAGGTACGTGGATCTCCTGATTCGGACGCTCGAGCGTCCGTACAGTCCGACGAGCCTCCGTCTTCCTTAGTCCCACGCCGTCAATTCAACTCCTTTGGAAACGTTCAAATATTCATCGATCCGGATCTGAGAGCAACACGGCTGCATCACCGTAAGCCCTGCATATTGGTATTTGCCTAGACCCGCACCATCATCTGCTGTACACTACTAAACCGGTTCATTGGAATATGGATGGGTTTGGGCACAGACATATCAGTGGTCTCGACTGCGGTCCTTCTCCGCATGTTGCTCTGTCGGATGCGATCGTCAAATGAGGGCCCAACCTGGTGGAGAAATGTTAGATACGACGCCAATGCAACAAGAATGGCCCAAAACAATGTTGATCTTTGCTGATTTTATGTCAAGGTAGCAGACACTCGCCCAGCAGGACTCCGCACCAACTACACAGATGTGTCATCGGTTGAAAAATATGAGATGCCGCCAGATGAATATGAGAGCAGAACTGATAGCGTTCTGCATTGGAAGAAGACACATCAGCTAGGCCGATTTGACCCTAATGCCCCAAGCATCGAACAGCAGAAGGTCGCCGGCATCGAGAGAGAGATTGAAGAAAGAGGTAAATCATTGGACCCCTGCTACGCATTTGATTGATAATATCTGCTAATGCTTGGCTTTAGGAATCAAGCTGAATGCACGTTGTCGCCTACTCGCTGCAAATCAGACCGAAAGCTCAATCGAGCGTCGTGGAACTGTGAAGTTCGTTGGCGCAGTGCCTGAGATTCCTGGTATCGGAGCTTGGATCGGCATAGCTCTGGACGAACCTACTGGCAAGAACGATGGTACTGTCAAAGGCACTCGCTACTTCCAATGCGGTGCCAATTGTGGTGTCATCGTGCGACCGGAGAGAGTCGAAATTGGCAATTTCGACGTCATCGATGAATTCGGCAGCGATGAGGAGTTCTAAGCCTTGCATCGTGTCAGACATCAAGTATCGAGGAACAATTATCATCATGGAATGTGGTGTAAATTCTCCGAACTCTAACTCGAGGACGCGAGGACCCGGCGCCTTTCAAGCAATTCAAGCCTGGCTGCATCCAGCGAGTGTTGGGCTATTATCACAAAGCTACTCGTAGATTATCAATCAACCTTGCTGTCTCATGAGGAGGCTTGCGCAATGTCTCCAAACAAAATACAAGCTGCTTCAATGTCGCCAGTCGTTCGTGATTCAGTTCAGACGCCTACTTTTGATTATTGATAACTTTTGCATGCAAGGGAACGTCTGCTGTCAATGTATGATCTAGAACACTTACAGAACGAGCACAAGGCGTTCTTGCCCTAGGAGGGTTTCGAGGCGTTTTCAGGAAAAAGTATGGATAAAGGTGTCATGGATGAATGATGATGTGAATAGCGCTCCGCGGATTTCGTGTTCGTATGTGCAAGTAGAAGCGAGGGGAAACCTTACATGCCGCGAGCGTTTCATCTTCACAGTCGCAGCGCACGAATAGTCAACCAGACGAGGGCTCACCAGTGACCGAGTATGAGATGGAGACCGATGTCTCTCAACAATAAGGTTGAGTTCCAAATTCTTTGCTACAACCGCACGTGAAAAATGCGTGGTAGGGACGTGGAACACTTGAATATTGGCAACGGCCCTGAAACATGAAGAGCCATGGCATATTTAGCAAATAAGCAGCGACGGAGCAGTAATTCCTCGGTGAGAGGACGCCATGCCGCTGTCACCATCAAAGCGATGAAACACATTGGGACACCTATGCTCATTTTGTACAGCGAGTCACGGCGCAAGCTGGGCGTGGCTGATGCGTTCGCGCCTCAATTGTATACACGTGGACTTGTTCGCAACAATTGCTGACTCGTCTTGAACCTTGTTCTCGCACATCTGGACAGACGGACCTGAGAAGTTGCAACGACTCATGTTCCGTCCCAGATTTGTGTACCCCTTCTCTAGTGCACAGTGCCTATCTTGAGCAGCGTGATTATCTTGGCCATCATGTTTCCTTGCGAGCCTGAGCCGCGAATTGTTGTAAAACGTGCGGAAGGCATGCTTCGCAGTCCCGGCATTTCAGGAGCAGACGCCCTACCCGCTTAAAAACGTAACTGCCGATTTTAGGGGACAGGTTCGCCAAAAATCGTTCTTGCAATCACAATTTCGCGGCTGTTTACTCATAAGTTCCAGTGTGGCTTCCTGCCAAGTTTCTACAGCTTCTATCCACTCCGTTCGGTGATGTCGCAATACAGCGAGCGTCTATTGATGATTTGCAATTGCACCTAGGTACCAGTGAAGAGTCGAACTTTAGATACACCGCTGACACGACTCTACGAATTCAGGTCTTTCGATTTCCTGTTTGAGAGTTATTCATGCTTTTCATGATCCTCTACTTGGCATGCCCTCCGTTCATCTGCAAAGTCGTGTTTACGTTTAGTTATGTGTAGGGTAGACTTGGAACTCAAATACTACAAATACTACACTGTAGGTTCTTGCAGCCATGACGCCGTTCGGCTTTCGGATTTATCAGATAGAACTTCGTAGGGCGTGTGAAATTGCACGTGGAAGCCACTCGTTCTGCACCAGCTAACCTTAAAGGTCGGAAACAACGCGAAAACTCGGACTTTTGCCAACAATGTGTATTTACGCCGCCTTCTAACTTGTGTCGGAGCGTACTGCGAAGTGGAACCCCGAAGCCATGTGTGGTTTGTCTGATAGAGCGTTAAAGTTCAGCCTCGCAAAAATGCCAAGTCAATCTTTGACTGTTGGATCTCACTGCTCGAATCTGCCGTTGGAGGGCACGGAGTCAGCCTCAGGGTATCATGAATCATCGCAGGCCTCAACACTTTTGCACTTATCCACCATGACTGGAATAATCAATTGCTTGAGTCTTGAGCGATACATCTGCCGGCCCGATGATTACCGTGGTTGACCAGATTGCTGCCTCATGCACTTCCCACTTGTGTGTCGGCAACTGAAGGCTCGGCTCGAATCTGGGGATCACGAGTGGAGAATTCTAATGGTGGACCAAGATCAGTCTTATCTCATGACAACGTCTATCTAACTCGGTCCACGCATACTGTTGTGCCGGCACCTTATCTGCATCGTGCGAAGGCTTGAACTGTATATGAACAATCCTACGGAGGGACAACCGAATCATCTGAAAGGGCCTAAGACTTTGGCTTTTACTTCATCCCAGCATACCAAGAACAAGGAACCCGTTTCCTTACTCGACTCGATGTGCTTCAAGGCACTGGACTACCTATCCGAAGAAGCCTGGGGGATAGCCGCATTCCGCAAGCTCCAAGCACCAAGTGTCAAAGTTAGTTTTCCATTTACAGTACTATCCGACACACCTATGTTGGCAATGGTTACAAACTCCAAACGTGTGTTCAGACGACCGCAGACTACAGTGTGTGTATCATAGACCGCGAGTCGGTCGAATCCGGGCGAGCTCAGTACATCTTTAGACGTACTCCGTATTCAGGACCGGAAACTCCTGGGATCAACTCAAATGAGTGTCCCATCTACGCAACCTGAGCATGGGACAACGTGGTCACACCAAGGCTTCCATGTTTTTGTGAACCAGGACAAGGGAGTGTTGGAGCAGCACCGTTGTTGTGACTATTTGTGGACACTCGTCAGACCTGGGACGGCGACCTATCATGTATCTGCCCTGCAAGGCAAGCTGAATAGCGGAGCCCAGCTCTCCCAGGATTGGCTTTGGAGTAACAGGAAATGATGTCGCCCAGAGTTGCGAAGAAGAAACGGACAGTTTTCAGTCATCTAGCATAGATAATCAACAGGCCTCTTTTCACTCCCCTCCATCTCTCTATGCTGATGCCCAACCACACCTGCACACGGTCATGACATACCCAGATTTGTCGCTGCTACGATGGGTACCTCGTAGTGTACACTGACAGTATTCGCAGCCTGCTGTCAGCCGCATCTGGCCGCAATCTCTACGTGGCGAGTGATCCGAGATGACGAACAGTTGCTTAGGCCAAACCGTGTCTGAGTGAGAGGTATCTAGTTTCTGTACATCAGAACATGTTAAAGTTCCTTCTGGCAACCAGGTTAGTGGCTCATACGGAGCGACCGGAGAGATCGCGAAGGCCTGCTTCTCATCGCCACAGGTTTGTTTAGGTACGTCGGGGAGTCGTACGACACTCCGATCTCAGCAAAGTATGCACCGCATGCATCGCCGTCGCTTAGAAGTACTGTCCGTTATGCTATTAGAGTGGGGAGCTCATCATCACTTCAATCGATCGTTCGCACGGTGAGCGAACTATCGTTAATCCAACTGCTGCGGCATGCACAAGTACGTCCGTATCTCCAACAAAACGTGCGGACGCTCCGAGTCAAAAGTACTTGCTACTTTTTCTCTTAGACGGCAGAACGGATTTTGAGCATCGGTCGGCTAGCCTCGTCTCGATGCTCGGCCAAGCTATCTGTTCCTGCCTTGAGAAGCTTTCAATCCTTCCTCCAGATCCTTCGCTGGAAATCTTCGCATGTCGTCTGTCTCTATTTTGAACTATATTTCTGTAACCGAAGTGCGAGTACCTACCCTCGTTCCCTATCCTGTAATGTACGTTCCGCAGGAAAGGCCATCTCTGAGTTACGGACGTGTGGTTCGGATTGGGTTGAAATTCGGCTTGCACCCCAGAAGCGATCAGTTCGCGCGAACCGCTCGTCGTCGCTGATCAATCATCCTGGCCAATGACGAACCCGAAACACCTCGCAAGCAGATGTAGCTAAACTGAGCCTCAATCACGCGGAGACGAACCGGCGATTGCATCGTGCTCAACCCCCCTCCGGAAGTCTTGGTAGACGATCTCGCTCCGGGAAACCTGTCGATCCCCATCAGCCGCCACTTGTCTCCGTGCCCTAACTTTGACCTTCGTGACTCGCAAGCTTTGTTCTGCTCGAATCGACACACCTTGCACGCTTGACTGCGATCTGCATTGTGACTGGTCATGCGAAAAGTGTATGTACGAGTGTCCACTTCAGTCCAGGCTAAGGGCTTCTTTAGAAATCAAGATTGCGTTGTCATGCTTTTATCGTCGTCTACAATTTCCGGCCGCGGACCAACGGCAAGGTTCAGAGCAAGTTGGAGAAGCATGTTCTCTGCCCTGTGCAAGCCAACGAACTAGCGTTTGGCATACAAAAGTATATGCATGGCGAACGGCAGAAGGGACCTGACATCGAAATGTCGTGTCAGTCTGGTTCTGGCTGTATGACTTCTGAGTCGCGTCTTGAGGATCATCACACCATTACTTCCTCTCATCCTTACTCCGTACAAGGCCCAGAGGCACGGCCTTATCACGGTGTGGCTTTTAGGTTAGACACCTGGAAAGCACGAATTGTTTCCTGAAATCTAGCGCACGACGAGCTCTCTTAGGTTTAGAAGCCAGGAAGAGGAGGGTCACTATGGAACATCAGACTTTACGGCGAGAAGAGCGTGAGAGAGACTGACTACTGCATCTGTCAACGCGAATCACTGGATCTCTATCTACTCCGCATACACGCCTATTGGTAAGTACAGTAGGGTCTGCTGAAAGGCCAAGGAAGATGCGAAGGCCACGAGATTGGCAATCTCACCATTGCTCGAGTCGAGTAGCGGTAACAAGACTGATTGTTTGCTGAATTGGAAGCACTTACAATTCTCATCCCCATACGGTGGGAGAAGCAGAGGCAACTAGACTCGGTGAAAAGGGTGCCATGATCATTGATCATCAAGGTGGGAGGTTTTGATGAGGGTTCGATTGCGTACTGTCCCAATCGAAAACCAATCAAATCGTCTGACACAGCATCATATCCTCCTTCCTCGTGTACTTGTCCGCATCCATATCATCATGTCTTTTGCTATCGCACCCCTACGTCTGATACAACGATGCTAAACGTGAGTCTGATACATCAAGCAGGGTCACCCACCAGACAAGTGTCTTGGCCAATACCACAGCATGCAAGCTCCGAGATACGTCGTCCGTGAACGACAGACTCCCTCCAGTCTTCCAGACTCATCAGAACCCCGAGTCAACATCTCACACCAGCCACAATATAAATCAAGCAGATCCTCCACATCCGACTTACTATTCGTCTCGTTACGAGGTTCTCTCCATGACTCTGCGAACTTCATCGGCCGAAATCTCCAGCCCTAGACTTCGTCTCCTCGTGTCTAGTCCATCGCATCTGTATGCGAAGTAGGTCACATCAACCGGCTGATAAGCGTTGCGAACTTTCAAGACTACCGTCTTTTCTCTTCTCCGGGAACAAGCAGAAGATGAGAGAAATGCAACCGAGTCAGAGGTATAGGGCTTTGAAGAGTCATTGTCATGCATTAACCGCTTTCCCAGCGCAGCGGAAAAAAAAAAGAGAGAGATATTTCCAAGCGAGCACAAACGTCTCCCTTTTGGTGTCATCAGTCAGTCAATCGTTTGGAACGAACCGGTTCCGTGTCAAGTTGTCAGATTCCAGACTCGCGGGTTTACTCCTTTTCTTTGTCAAAAGAGAAAGTGCACGAGCTGGAAAACTGGTTCTGGATTTTTGGAGATGAGAGCTGAAAATGCGATTCAGTCATACAGACTAGACATGTAAACAGTTGTTCTCGACTCCTGAACGACAGGTTACAAGCAGATGCATTGCACACATGTCGCTCGCCGGGTGTCCCTGCATGTGGCTTCCAGAAGTAGTGGCTTGGTAGAGCAAAAATGGATCTTTGCTACCAGCGCCTGGATTCTCAGCCACCAGTTCGTTCGAAAGACATTTTATATCCATTCCATACAGCACCAGTTCTAGGAAATGCAGGAGTACACTTCGGAAGGATGGGACGCTGCCAGTATGGTCCAGCCATCATGCCTTGGCAATGCCCGATAGTGCAGGAACACTTTATATCGATTTTTAGTGCTGTTGTTGACTCATCAGACAGGTGATCTTGATAGATTGATCCAGCTCCTGCCTTATCCGCAAAAAGCTATGCTCTTTCCTATCTTGTACTCTTGGCTCTGTTGTGAGATCGCTCTTTCTCATGATACTGAGATATTGGTCTCAAATGATCTTTCTCGCTTTTCCTTCCTTACTAGACTAGACCATACCACTTGTTGCTGGTCAGTCAATCTCTCTTCTATTCCTTCTTTTTCCACGTCTACAGTGTCCCCATGCAGGTATATTGTTTTGTTCTGCTTGATTGCTTTGTCACCCCCTTCTGATTATTCCTCAGCTCTCGCTTCTGATCATACATCCCTCTCCTTTCCTCCACGGCTATCTTTGCTCTTTCGTGTCTGTTCCCATCGCCGCTCCAGTCGAATAAAACACTCTGCCTTTTCTCTACTCGAGAGTTAACGTTCTTGTTCTTCTCTACTTGATATACACGTTCTTGTTCTTACCACCTCCTTCAATCGCTCCCGCCAACTTCGATGCACTGTCCATTAATCCCTTTAGAGCACTTGATCACTCCTTTTCCTTCTCCTTCGACACTGCTATTCTGCTTTACTGAATACACCCTTCCTTGACCCCTCTGCGCTTGAGCTGCATGCATCATACTTTGCTTCGACTGTACCATGATTTCAATCCTCATTTGACCATGGTACCATATATCTATCCTAACTTGATTACATCCCTTCATATCCTCTTTTATTTATCCTAATATTTCTCCCACAATGTACTCTTCCAAAACCGTCTTAATCCTATATTCCAATCACCGCTCCCAATTCTCTGATTTTCCCGTTCCGAGTTTGATTTTTTCTGCTTTGTCTTGCCGCATCGTGTCGCTAGGGTAGCATATATGACTTTTATCCCCCTTTTCTCCTTTTGGCTCTTGCCATTTTCCGCTGCTGGACTGTTACATGCATGCGCTTTTTTTCTCTGCTTGTTCGCTCCGTCTCATCAATTCGGAAATGTCCAGGAATGTATCTTTTTCCTACTCCTACACATGTACACGCATTCATGACTCTTACCATACATGAGAAGAGTTTTTGCAGCCAGAATATGTATAAATCTATAATGCTATGCCGGGTGCAGATAACCATTTAGATCAAGCACCAAAGAAATGCTCCCAGATGTCATTTCAGCAATAGAAAGATTACATGACAGAGAGCAGCGGAGAAGATGGTCAAGGCAGAGACTCTTTCATAAACATTCGTAAAAATCCTAATATCGACGAGGAGAAAAAAGAAGAAGAAAAAGAAAAAAACCCATGCCGAATGATGCCACCATTGCAAAAAAAAAAGGCACAAGTCCAAGAGTCCAAGAGACACCAACCCAATGTCCGCAAGAAGAACGCCAAAAACAATCCATCCATGACTATGATTACGAAAAAGACGAGAAAGTGGCAAGAATGACCAAACTAACTGCCAATTCAAAAAGAAGAAGAGCAGAAGAATCAATCACAGGGAAGGAAGTTCGCTCAAGACTGCGACTCCCTTCCCATATCCTCGAATTGATTCATCGAAGCTTGTATCTCGCATCCTTGGGCGAAGAAGATTTTGGCCGAGTGTGTCGAACTCTCATTCATAATGGCATAGTTGTTTCCTGTAGAACATAAACTGTCAGCACAAAATCCCTCATCATGTTCTCAAACTGGAAATCGCAATGGTGATGATGATGATGCAGGGAAGAAAGCAATAGCAGGATCAGGAAGGTGTCACAAAAAGACATCCCCGCTCTCGAGTCAAAACAATCAAGGTAGTAATCATCAGTCGCACAAACCATGCAAAGCAACAAGCCACAAGGTCCGTGAAGGATCTTCCGTCATTGGAAACAAAAGGTCCCAATACCATGGTTCGCTGATATTGCAGTGCCCCAGGTTCTCCAAGCGTGTGACACAAAAAAGTGAACAGTTCGCCCCTGACTCGTGCCACGTCAAAAAGAGATGGAAGTCTATTTTGACGTCTGCTGTCGTGCAAGGAGGAGGAATCCCTGGGTGTCACCTTGATGGAGTCGGTGTGTGTCGAATCGTGCATGCTTTCTGCAGCATCGTGTTGCGGTGAACAAGAGCAGCTTGACCGCCATGTCGTAGATCTTCTTGCTCTCCTGATGCCAAACAAACAGAGAAATGAAAGAAGGAGCAGGTGATGGGAGAAGAGGAAATGCAAAGAAAGAAGGAAAAAAAAGACTCACCCCTCGGCACCTGCCAGACACCACCTTTGGTCATACCAAATTGTACGTCTTCGATATCGACTGTAACCTTGCCTTCATGGACGAAAAACACCATTTGCATCTTGCGAGAGTTTTTCATGCGCTTGTAGCCATCAGGTGGGATTTCGACCATGCCAGATCCGAAGAACGGAAGGGTCATAACCTTCGCGTAGCGGAATGACGAGCCGTGAACGTCTTGTGTTTTGATGGCTGTAGCGGCAAATGCAATATCTACCGTCTGTCAGTGATTTGTGCTTGAAGTATCGCAGAAGATATTCATACCCTCGTTCACACCATCTGCTTCGATGCTGCCAGTACCAGTTTTGGGATCCCAAGCTCGAACTGTACTGTTAATAACACCCAATTCCTGCTCCCAGGCTTCTGGCAATAAATCCTCGTCTTCCTCTTCGTCCTCTTTGATGGGACCCAATCTCGTCGCCTTCTTCCTGGATGGAGCAGCGCGCTTCGGTTTCGGTTGCTCTACAGGCTCTGCGCGAACGACACCCTCGACCTCGCCCTGGTTCCAAATGTAGGTCTCATTGCACCAGTATTTCAATGGCTTGATAGAAGTACGTCCAGATCTTGTAGTTTTGGCACCTTCGTCTTCTGCGGGGGTTCCAGCACGCAGGTTCACGATTGACTTGGGACCTGGCTTCTTGAGACCATCCGGGCCTACTGATTCGCTGTCTCTTGACGCCCTCGGACGAGGTTCAATACTTGCTGAAGCCTGCTTCTTCTTCCCTTTTGTCTTTGGCGGAGCTTTGGCGCGACCTCGTTTCTTAGCCGGTTCTGGTTGCGCTTCGTGTTCAGATTCGTCTCGTATATCGTCCTCGGGCGGGGGAATGAAATCTTGCGCGGCGTGTGATGGAGAGGAAACATCGTGTTCCTGATCGTGGTCGCTCGCGTCGTCCTCGTGAGGTTGTTCTTGCGTATCCTTTCGCACCTCGAATGGTCGCTTCTTCTTTGTCGAGAAAGGTGCGGATCTCTCCACAACAGGCTCATCCGGGAGTTCGGTCGTCTCTGCAATGTCTTCGTCGGCCATGGTAGGATCTGCAATGGTGTGATCGTACATGTGTGTCGCCTCTGTCCGGTCCATGACAGTTTCATCTGCCATTGTCTGATCTACGCCCGTCTCTTCTGCTATCGTTTGATCGACAGTCGTGTGGTCCATGACTGTTTGGTCGACCCATGTATATTCGACACCCGTCTCTTCCGGCAGTTCGGTCTGGTCAACCATCTCAGTCTGATCTGGCGCTTCAGTCTGGTCGACCAATTCGGTTTGATCTGGCAACTCTGTTTGGTCCGGAAGTTCTGTTTGGTCGGGCAGTTCAGTCTGATCGGGCATTTCTGTCTGATCCACGGTGATGTATGTGTATTCGGCATCGGTTTGGTCAGGCAACTCGGTCTGATCTGGAAGTTCAGTTTGGTCAGGCAATTCGGTCTGGTCTGCGACTGTCTGATCCACAGTCGTCTGTTCGTCCTGATGATCGAGACTCGGCCTTGAGCGTTTGTTAGACATTGGTACTGGAGGCGGTTGCATTGCGACGGGCGATTCGGGATCTGCTTGTTTGCGTTTTTGTGATCTGGTGCTGCGAGCTGAAGACAGGACGTCTTTTGGCGGCTCTTCGTCGAACAATTCGTTGACAGCATCTTGAACTTGCTGAACCGAGTTGTCAATGTCGTCGTCCTCTTCCAGGTGCTGCTGTGGCCTGTTTGGGGATTGTTGCAAATCGAAGACGCTCTTACGCGACTTTCCGAAACGCGGTTTAAAGGGACTCGGGCTGGGGGCTACGGCTGGTTGGGCATTGTTGTTCTGCTGCTTGTTTGCGAAATCGAGACGTCTGCTCGTGCGATTTGTGGATTGTACGGACAACGGGTGCTGAGGTGAAGATTGCGTATCTACAGGCTTGATAGCAGAGTGACGGACGGGCGAGCCACCAATGTTTGTTCGGCGCGGAGTCTGAGTCTTTGGTGGTAGGTGAGGAGTCTTGCGCAAGTTGAGGGTTTCTGTGATTTCTGGAATTGAGCCTGTGAAGATTGAGTCAGCCCATGTTCAGTGATTACGGTGCGGACATGGTTCTCTTTGTACTGTCTTGCAGAACCATCTCCGACGAACCCAGGGCCGTGTCGTTACCATTTGGTGGGAGGCGCTGGGGTGAACGCTGTTGTGGTGAAGGTTCGGGTGACGAGAAGATGCCGCTGACGGGCTCGAAACCATGTTCATCGCGGACTCCGCTGTCCTTGAGAACGAGACCAGTGCGACGGCCTTGCTTGCCGGGCTCGAAGAAGTTGATGTTTTCCTTGAAGTTGTTGTGTCGTCGTGAAGCGCGTTGCGGCGTATTTGAAGTACCGGCACGAGCAGGCATGATGTCGCGTAGGTTCCTAGGGTGATGCGACAAATGCGCCGTGTCGAGAAATATGATGAGTGCTATGTCGCTGGGTGATGGCTTCTTTGTTTTGGGCGTCGACAAGGTTTGGAAGCTGTAAACAACACGCCAAGCTACTGACTTCCCTTTCGAGCTAGCTTGGCTTCCCCGCCTTCACGTCGCGTCTCCCTCTCTGCGCGTCCGAGGGTCCGACTTTCTTTACCGAGAGCCAACTCGGTTTTCCCTATCCAACACTTTCTACTCTATCATCAAAGACATCACGCATATACATCATGGACGAACCAATGGAGAACGCTGTGGACTCTCAAGAGCAGGACATCTCCCTCGAAACACCCCCTGATGATGTTTTCATGGCCCCCTCGATTGACAGGATTAATATCGCAAAGGGAGATTCATACTCTTATATCTCTCCTGTCCCCAAGATGCTCAAGGACGACATGTCGATTGAGTGTGTTTTGGGCGTTGATGAAGCTGGCAGAGGTCCCGTTCTCGGTCCTATGGTCTATGGTCTCTACTACCTACCCTTGTCAATGCACCGTACCCTGCTCGCCGACACTCATCACTTTGACGACTCCAAGGTCCTCTCGCCAGCTGTACGTTCATCCCTGATGCAAGCCATCTGTACTCCTGGATCCGACCTGTACGAATCCTCTGGATGGGCAACGCGTGTCATGTCGGCCAAAGACATTTCTTCTGCCCAGATGAGACCCACGGCTACATACAACCTCAACGCTCAAGCCATGGATGCCACCATCGATCTGATCCATGCCGTCTTCGCACAGGGCGTCAATCTGAAAGAGATATACATTGACACAATCGGCCAACCCGCCGCATACCAGAAAAAGCTCGAACGCATCTTCCCTACCGTCAGCATCACCGTCGCAAAGAAGGCCGACTCCCTGTACCCTTGTGTCTCAGCTGCCAGTGTCTGTGCCAAAGTTACAAGAGATGCTGCTCTCGATGTCTGCTATCAAGTCTTCAAGGATGCCGTTGCAGGCCAGAAAGACGTACCTGAACAACCTGCCGAAGGTTGGGGTTCTGGATATCCGAGTGATGCTCGCTGCTCGACTTGGCTGAAGAAGAACATGGATCCTCTATTTGGCTGGGGCAACGAGTGTCGTTTCAGTTGGTCGACCGCCAAGGACTTGCTTGATGTCAAGCCTGCTGCAAAGGTCAATTGGCCTGTCGCAGAAGATGAAGACTCGACAAAGCTGACTAATTTCTTCATGTACTCTGCCGAAGAGCATGCACAAGGAGAGGATCAACTCTCCACGTGGTATGGCAGACGTGTCACCGAAGACGTCTTCTAAAAACCCACCAAATCACGCCGCACAAGAGAATTGCTAGCGTCGAAACCATCACGCCGTCACATGTCATCCATCGACATTTGGCGTGGCCTTGTCGAAAGCCTGCAATGACCTCGTCGAAAGCCCCTCGTGCCTCCCTTGAAGCTTGTCGTAGCCACGTCGATGCCTGACGCGAATAGCATGTGCTTCGACGAATGCACCTGCCCGACTGGGGGCCCTGGGCTACTTATATTCGTGATTAACTAACCTCTCTCGACCAAACACGAACAATGGCCGACAATCCTCGTCGACTATCTGTCCTGGGCACTGTTATACTACGTGCTGCTCTTGTGATTGCCGCCACCTGTCTCGTCTTCGCCGCAATTCCAGCAATCATCATCATGTTCATCCTTGTGGCATTTTCTCCCGAGTCATTTGCCAATTATGGCTTTGGACACGAGACGACAGGCATTCGAGTTGACGTGAACATTACACCAATTCATCCACGCTCTCCGTCACAGCGTCGACGTCGACCCAACCATCGAGGTGGTCAACCGTCGAGTCCGCAATCTCCCACCACTCCCACGTACGCTTGGGCTAGTCGATACAACTCGCCCCCACCCCAACGTGTCGACACCCCCTCTGCTGAACGTCCAGTCTTCGCTTGGAGGTCGCCACAAGCCTACAGTCCTGCATACGGCGATCGAATCAACTCTATGCCTCCACACCTGCCAGCCCTCTCTGAGCCAGAGCCCCAGATCTGGTACGACTCAAGAAGACCATTCATCCCACCCCTTCGTGGTCCGTACACATCTATGGATCCTCTGCCTCCTGCACATCCCAATGACCGTGGCAACTCGAACTTCTCGTGGAGTCCTGATGAGCCACTTCCTCCTGCACGTCCAGAAGGAGTTACTGGGTCTCCCCGAGCAGAGCCCGTCAGAAGAGTAACGGCTACATCTATGCCTGGAGAAGTACCCATGATTGTGGATGAGTCTGATGAAGAGGCTTTGCCTGTATACGAGCGTCCGCCAGAGTATGATGATGAGAGTCACAGTGCGAGATCATTGAGATGAGCGAATGACATGGACTGGGCTTGAGATTTTCTGTTTGTGGCTTGCTTTTCAGTATTGTTTCTAACCAGCTTGCATGCTGATGCGAAGTCATATGCTATCGAATAATGGTTCAAGCATCATGATGACTCTCCTGTGTGTGACTGCATGTATGTAGTGAATGAAAACTACTCACCAGACCTCACCATCATCTACTCCACGAACTTTTCGATATAGTGTATTGCAGCTGTTGTTTCTACGCTCCTTTTATCCAGGGTTCCATTAAATGAAACATTGTCGAGTAGAAAATGCTCTGTCTCTCCAGCCTGCAATAATGCTAACATTAACACCATTAAAAGCAACAAGAACTCACTAGTCGCTTTCTGCTACTTCTATCTCTCTGGGTAAGCTCCAAATCCGTCTACAACTGATAAAGGTCTACTGATCTGTCAAAGAGCGAAGAAAACCGCTTCATACCACAAACTAAAAGCAACCGCTATCTCCAGCGCTTGCAATTGTATCACCGTATTAGTAACCGCCTGCATAGCTAAAACTTACACCGTAACGGAGACAAGTATCTTGACCGTCAAGTCGACAGAGATGAAATGGAAAACGAAGACCGAGACGAAAATCAGCACGGCTGTTCAGTGGCTGATTAGTATCAGTACCAAGACTACCACGCCTACTGGATGTAAAGTTGTCTCTTGTGCTAAGTCGACGGTTACTTCGATTGTGATGTCGACTGTTGTGGCAAAGTGCTCGTAGACTTGTGCTGTGAGGTCTTGTCCTCGATCTGTGGTTACGAGTACTGCTCCGGCTACTACCTTGACTGTTACAACCAAATGCTCACAGACTTGTCCTATATCTACTTGGACCACGACCTTACCAGCTTCTACTGTTGTCTCCATGTCTACTGTCAACATGAACATGAATCGTGGTAATTCGATTTCCACTGTTCGAGTTTCGACAGTCGCACTGACTGGCGAAGCTTCTACTGTGACGCAGTACTCGACTATTTCGGTCTGTCCCTTTTCTTCCTCTCCTTCTTCTTTCCCTTCTCCTTCTTCTCTCAATCACCTCTCCGCATCTGGAGCCTCGACGTCGACGAGCACATCAGCACTACCCACCTCAACAACTTGCACGACATCAAATAATCTCCTCATCAACGGAAACTTCGAACCCGGTTCTCTCAGCCCATGGTCTTCAAACGTCATCATGAGGGAAGCGCCAACCACCCTTCATCATCGCATCACCCGGCTACAACAGCAACAACGCCATAAGAGCCGAATACCAAACCAGCGAACCAAGCAGGGCATATTCCAAATCTCAAACCTTTCGCCACAATCCCAGGCACCACCTATGACTTTTCATTCCGCTGGATGATGAACAATAATCACGATGACGCATCTTCGTGTATCTGGTGTAAGAATGCGGATCAGAGTTTCAGCAGTATTGTGTTTTCGTATCATCTTGGTGATGATGAGGTTGATACTTGGGTGCTTGTTGATGGTGATGGTGGAAAGCTGGTTGCGGAAGACGAGAGCACGACTATTGAGTGTCAGATGGTTGGATATGAAGGTACGACAATGTAGATCGATGAGATTTATCTCGGATGTGGTGATGCTTGGTTCGAGCAATACTTCGAGTATCCATACACCATAGACATCAGTCTAGAAGTATTGGAGGAATCAACTATATTCCCATGACCTACATCTGCACCTCAAGAATATTTCAATGGCTATATGCAACCGATCGCCTAGTGTGTGTTCCATATCTCTCCATATATCGCCAAAGCAAGTGATGACAAAAAGAAATATTTGGAACACCATCAATTTAGCCCCCAACGATTCACCCACTATCTTCATCGACATCTTAACCCGGCCGACTTTTTTGAAGCCGTACCGTCCGTCTCGCATGAGGATTTCTTTTCTTTTCTTCATATGACAAACACTGGTGTCAAACTACGCAAAACCATAAACAGGATCTCGCAATCAGTGATAAAAAGAAGAAAGAAGAGCCCCCCCGTATCTCTCAAAGAAATCCAAGGATTCGGAGGCAAGAAAAGAAATCACGTCCTTCGATGACATGAAAGAAAACACATGGCTAGCGCAGGACATTCGAGGACGAGGAGAATGAGAGAGCGCGAGAAAAGCCACTGAAGATGGGGTTTACAGTAGACCGACAGAGTTTTGGGGTTTTGAAAAGTTTGCCCACGAGCGAGAAAAGCAGTAGTGTTATAAGAATGCCCCTGGAGCGGGGGAACCATCGTGCGTTCTTGGACCCCGTAGCCTCAAAACCGTTCCCTGCGCGATACGATGGTTCACTTGAGCGCCACTTACTCCAGTGTCTATTTGACCAACGAGTTGGCTATCGAGCAAAAGTAGGCGATCGTCGACTTCCCGGAGCTTGGACAGAACTGTAAGCATGTCTTTCGAGGCGATCGCCAAGCGTATATGCTCTTCTATGTTAGCACCGTCTGGGACTGTAGAGAGCAAATCCGACATGACCTTGTGTAGTGAGGCTTGTATGGGTTTTCGGGTGCCGCTTTTCGATATCCAGACTACCTGGATTGTTCGTGTTGAAGAAATCTTGATTCCATCATTGCCATAGCGTCCTTCGGGATAGATAAAATATGTCTTGAAGCATCCGTTCACTAGTCCGGCCTCCGGCATGAGTCTAGCTGTGAGCAAGGTCGCCCTTTGCAAGGGGATACGAATGATATCCCTCTTACGGCCTTGTGGAAGAGGAAGCAGAGCACTTCGAGGTCGAAGTCTTGACTCACCACTGAAGTGAGCGGCATGGTTCAAGAGTACCCGAACAGCTTGTAATTGTCCAGCAGAATAGGCAGCTGAAAGCGGTGTCCAGAACGGTCCTCCCAAGCCTTCAAGATTGGCTTCATGCTGTAGAAGGAGATGTATGATGCCAAGATGACCCTTGAAGGCTGCTGCTTGAAGACAGTCTCCAAGCTCAATATCTTCAAGGTTCGGATCAGCCTTGGCCTCTTCTAGGAGCCAGCGTACCATATTCTCATGTCCCAAAACGACAGCAGCGCGAAGAGGGTAGCCGTATAGACCTCTCACTCCGAGTCTCGCTCCACGGTCTGCTAACGCTTTGACGAGACTGAGCTTTCCGCCGCAGACTGCAGCCTGTAAAGCGTTTCCGAAAAAGCCAGTCTGCTGGTTGATATCGCCATATCCCACGAAGAGAGCCTTGGCTTGTCTCTCCTTGCCACCAAAAAGAGCAACCTGAAGCTGGTCCTGGACTCGCCTAGGCGTGAACATGCCAGCGAACCTTCCAATCAGAAGCTCGACAACAGCGAGTTGACCACTAAAGATAGCTCGGCGGAAGCAGCGATCGAACGACTCTTGATCTGGAAAACAAAAGCCGTATTCGATAATGAGTTTTGTGATGGATTCGTGCGATTTTGCCACAGCTGCCTGGATTGCATTTGCGAAAGATTGTGGCCGAGATCCAGAAGCCGATCGATTTCTGAAGTCGATCTGCTGCTTGTCCATGCTTGGCGATATGTGGCGAGCAGATCCGGCGATGAGATCTTGCTGCAGCAGATACCTCACGGTCTCGAGATGACCGAAGTGAGAAGCTAGACTCAGAGCAGATGCACCATCGCTATTAGGCTGATGCCAGTCTAGGATCTGATCGCTGTTCTGGTTGAAGTCTAAAACAGGATGCAAGCCGAAACATGATATAGCAAACAAGGGAGACTCTGGAACACTCCAAACAGCGTGAAGCTTTTGTGACAGCTCGCCGGCCAGATTAGTTTGGTGAGTTGGCAGTATGGAGCTCAAAGCTTCTAGCCATTTCTCGAGATGGTCGTCCTCGAACAAGAAAGTCGATAGGAGGTCCACATCCGCCTTTTCTTTGAATTGTGCGATCTCGTAATGAGCAGCCCAGTACACTACGGCATATTGGCAAATTCTGCTCATGCTGTTTCCCGAGGCGTGTATCAAGATTTCTAGACAGCTGCGTGCCAAATTGGCATGCGCTTGCTGAGGAGCAAAATGGCCGAGTGATTCGAGATAACTGTTCGAAGTCAATCATGGACCAACCCAGCAAAACTAAGCAAGCATACTCTTGTACAGTCGAGTGGGAAAGTCGGACCACTTTCAAGACCTCATCAATTTCGACCAAATTGCAACAACAATCCAGTATATCACCGATTGCAAGAGACTTATCGTCTCCCATCAAAGACATTGAAACAGCAGATAGGAGCGCGTCGACGGACAGCAATTGTTTTGCATGTAGGAGCCAGTAGAATGTGGCGAACGCAATTGACTGACTTTGCTTTTCCATTGCTAGAACTCGCTGATGGATCGAGTCATAGAAAGCGAGCAGTGTTTGGGGCGGTCGAAGAAGGACATCATGTACATCCCGTTCCAATTTGACGGTGTCAGGATCGCAAAGGCATTGGAGCTGAAGGGCAACCCATCGAAACGACCCTTCAGCCTTGGTTTTGAGAATCGAAGCGACACGGTTTGAGAGGTCAGGAGAGACTCTTCCAGCGAGCATCTGTTTGCTTTCTATTGCTGTTGCCACCTGCAAATCAACAAAAGCATCGATGTCGTTCTTATTCTGCTTTTCGTTGACCATGATGCATGCAAACTTGTCAAGACGAACGTCGATGTCGCGAGCTTTCTGACTGCTGACCAATATCTTGACAGGTTTACGGGAATGGATCAAGATTTCCTCTAACGCTGTGAGCAATTGATGCCGGGTGATAGAGTTGCACTCATCTATAGCGTCAATGATGATTGTTGCCGGAGTCATGGCCGTGAGTTCTAGTATTAGCTTCTTGCATTCTGACAAGTTCAAACTTGGGGGACAGGCTGCGTGTTGAACACAACTTCGGATTGTTATATACGGCATGATGAAGGTACATCAAAAGCAAGATGGCACTGCGTCGTGAATGGCAATACGCCGGCATGGTCAGATGGCGATGGAACAGAATGGGAGGAGGACTGGTCTTCGGCACATGGACGTCGGGCTTGGCGAACTCGGGATCGGCTTCTGGTTCCCTTCCCACTCTCGATCGTTCCTTCTTCACGAACCACGAAGAGCACAAAGATGCAGGAATTGATGTTTTTGAATTTTGAAAAGCGTTTTGATGTCGTAAGTACGTACGTGCATATATCTCATCCTCACAACTTGCTCTTTCCAGCCTTGATCAAGTGCAGATTCACCGGTGTGATGGCCTTACCTTCCAACAACGCGCCCAAAGTATTCTTATAACACAATTCCTCGAACCCAATATGTGTGTCGATAGTGCCGCCAGCAGTGTGTGCCGTCAAAGTAGCTTGCTTGAGACCACACAACTCCTTGTTGACATGAGGCTCATTCTCAAATACGTCCAATCCACATGCCGACAGCTGACCGCTCTTCAAGGCTTCAACCAGATCGGCTTCATTCACCAAAGGTCCACGAGCGATGTTGATGAGTCTGCTGCCACGCTTGAACTTCTTGAACTTTTCGGCGGTGAAAAGTTGTTTGCCTGAGAATGGTGTTGCGACGATGATGCAGTCTGCGGCTCCCAGCATCTCATCCAAAGTATCGTAGTAAGTTGCACCGACTGCCTCTTCTACTGATTTGGGCTTGCGGAAAAGATCGTGGTATGCGATTTTCATGTTCAAGCCGAGGTATGCTTTTTGAGCGATGCGGTAGCCGATGTTTCCAAGACCCACGATACCGAGTATGCGGCCACCCGGGTTTATGGCAGTGGTTGGGGAGTTCTTGTGTGCATCGAAAAGTTCGTTTGGGTTTCCTGAACGAGCGGCCATCTGAGACCAAGCGAGGTTGCGGAATGTGGAGATGATGAGGAAGAGAGCGGAATCAGCTACCGAGTCTGAAGATGCTGCTGCGCCGTTGCAGTATACAATTCCTGCAATGTTTATTAGTACAATTGCCGGGGCTAAGTGCAAGACCGATCAATGAATCATACCTCTCTCAGCCAAGATGTCGGTGTCCACCCAGTCGAAGCCTGCGCCAGCAGATGCATAGACCTTGACGCCTTCCGGGAAGAGCGAAATCATTTCTCTGTCCACACGGCCGCCTTCTCCACCAGTGTTCCAGAAAGGTCGCATGATGGCTATGAAGTTACCCCATCGCTTCTCTTTCAAAGCCTTAAGAAACTCGGGACGTTCACGTTCTGCTGCTGTGGGTGTAATGACGTTGAAGTGTGTTGTAAGTTTGCTGTATAGGTCTGCATGCCAGCGAGGTGGGTCGCCCAGGTGAAGAATGCTAGGTTTGGAAGCCATGTCTGTGTGGTGTTTCTGGTAGGGATATGGTGGGTGAAAGGAGAAATGAACAAAAGAACAAGAGACCGAAGACCTACATGATGGGCAAGGCAAGCTATTTGTCTGGACTACTGTTTCCGAGAATTGGTGTTGTGAAGGAGGAAAGATGGGTAGCGATCGGTATCGGCGACTGAAGTTCAATAGCCGACACCTGCCCGTTTTGTGGGGTGCTTGTGGGGTGTTTGATTTCCGAAGGGTTGATCTTCCGCAGCCACCTGCAGGTTGCACCAGGTCAGACACGCAAATAATACTTCCTCATTCAGATGTCTTCGGGGTTGTGTGGTCGGGGACTGAGATCGCTCTGCAGCTGAGTTGACACAACTTGTGCTTGATTGCTTGGAACAACACGTTGTCCAGATGCATCCGAAGAAGCCCAAGAGATCACTGAGTAATTGTACTGCAAACCTTGGTGTCGCTGTCAGGTATTGGAGCTGGTCGTGATTGTGTCTCGTGCAGTTGCTGAAATGATGAACGTTGTTTTATTCGTACTGCTCTGCAAACCGCGTCGAGCTTCATAGTCGGACAGATGGTACCTATGTTTTTGAATGCCTTCCCACATAACGCCAGCGCTGAAACAAGCCCATTCATGCTCCTGAAGATTATTTTGCGATGACCATCTCCCGAGCAGGGCGTTCGTACTCGTATTCGATCTCCCTCTTGGGACCCTTTGAGCCTGCCTTCTTCTTTGATTTTGAGTCGGCAGCAGGTCTCTTGCGCTTCTTGAGATCTGCGAGTTTTTTGGCCAGCTCTTTGTCGTCCTCTCCAGATCCGCTCTCGTCGTCTTCGTCTTCGTCTTCATCCTCTTCGCTCTCGGAGCCAGCCTCCTGTTCACTGCCAAGCCAGTCCTCCAGGTCGTCCATGTCGTCGTCGCTCTCCTCAACGTCACTGACGTACTCGACGTCAGGACCTTCCTCCTCTTGTTCGTATTCGTACTCTTCCTCATCTTCCTCATCAATACCCTCGTCGAGATCCTCGTCGCGGGTGGCCTCACCACCACGCTCCAGAGTGCGCATGACGCGCTTCCAGATGTTCTCGTCAACGTTGAGAGGTTGCTCGCCGTAAGCGCCACTTCTCAATCTCTCGACCAGTTCTCTTTCAATAGCGCGCTCAATCTTGGCGGCTGACTCTGCCTTGCGCTCGCGGGTCTGTTCCCTTCTGCGAATCTTGGGTGCGAGTCTGGGTACCAGCTGTTCTCCAAGACGTTCCTCCTCACGGGCGAGTTTTTGCATGCGGACTCTGACTTGAGTCAAACGAGTGAGACGTTGCTTGTTCTTGTGGACCAGGAATTTGGGCCAGTACTTCAGGCGATCATCGACTTGCTCAAGAGCCTTGGAGTAGTTGCTGCTGAGACGAATCTTCTCCCACCATTTGCTGGGCATGTGTGCACGTTCGATGGTCTTGATGTAGAGGTAGAGACGCTGTGTTTGCGGGTCGGCGCGGATGGTGGCATAGCGAGAGTTGGCGAGGGGGCATGATTGACGGTTGCAGAGACCAGTAACGTTGTGTTCGTTGCGACAGAAGTTTTGCTCCTTGGTTGTCCTGCGCGGAAGAGTCAGTCAAATTTAGAACGTCCTAGGCGCGCAAATGTCGTACTTGAGTTTGAAAGAACAGAACTGCTGGTTGATAACCTGCCAAACAATTTCGTCCGAGGCCATTTCGGCGGTTGTGATTTGTTAGTCCGGTGTTGGCTGCCTTTCTGTGTCGAATGGACGGTCGAGAAGTGTAGATTCTCGAGATTATGACTACGCCGATGAATGGTCGTAGATGCAAAGGAGGACAAGCGGCAAAATAAATCCGATCAACAATTGCGAAGCGCCTGGCGACTTTTTTCTGAGCAGAACTTGATTGCCAGCGTCGAGATTCTTGGCTGTTCACCGCCTTCGGCACGGCCCGAGGCCCCGTCCAGCACAACCCCGATGGTCAGCAAACCTCGCCTCCTGATTTTCGTCTATCTCCCGTAAAATCTCAATTATCTTCCAACATAACTGAATGCTTGCGGCGAATGAGGCTTGCCAGGAGCTCATTGTCACTTGCTATCAGGCGGTCGTCATGTCTTTCTTCGACGGCTAAAATATTGCCATTGGCCGTGTCACCAGTCACGCCAACCACATCTGACTTCCGCAATTCTGGATCCTTCTCCGCTCGGAAGTATCCTGCAATCACTTTGAGGCATCAAAGCACTGCTTCTTCGTTTTCAACAAGGTTTTATGGTGATCCGACAATCTACGCCTTGTCCACTGCTCCTGGTCGAGCAGCCATTGCCATCATCCGCATCTCCGGTTCAGCATGCAAGGATATCTATCATAGCCTTTGTCCTGGGCAAAAACCATTGAAGCCTCGTTATGCTGCCGTGCGGACCTTATATCGTCCTGGGGCTAAGCCATCTCCAGACAATCTCCTGGATTCTAGTGCTTTGGTCCTCTACTTTCCAGCTCCAAAAACAGTAACTGGGGAGGATCTTCTTGAGCTGCACGTGCATGGAGGCACAGCTGTTGTTAGAGCCGTTTTAGCTGCCATCTCCCAGTGCTCGCCAGCTCCCGGTGCTATTCGATATGCAGAAGCCGGGGAGTTCACAAGGAGAGCTTTCATGAACGACCGTCTTGACCTGACACAGGTAGAAGCCCTGGGAGACACCCTCTCTGCAAATACCGAGCAGCAGCGTCGTCTGTCAGTACGTGGCACTACCAACAACTTGTCCATCCGATACGAGTCATGGCGGAAGATGCTCCTTGCAGCAAGAGGCGAGCTCGAAGCCTTGATTGATTTCTCCGAGGACCAGCATTTCGACGAGTCGCCATCCGAGTTGGCATCTTCTGTCGCAGATCAGGTTCAAGACTTGGTGCTCCTGATTGACACGCATCGTCGTAATGCAATGCGCGGAGAACTGCTACGTAACGGCATTGCAATTAGTTTACTTGGCGCGCCTAATGCTGGCAAAAGCAGTCTGCTCAACCGCATTGTTGGCCGCGAGGCTGCTATCGTCAGCCAAGAAGCAGGCACGACCCGCGATGTGGTCGAAGTCGGCATTGATCTAGGCGGTTATCTCTGTCGCTTGGGCGATACTGCTGGCCTGCGAAGTGCTGTCCTTGCGACTGCCAAAGCTCAACAAGAGCACATGCAAGAGAAAATCAGCATGATCGAAGAGGAAGGTATGAGGCGTGCCAAGCAGAGAGCAATCGAAAGCGACGTCGTCATCGCAGTCTTATCCTTGGAACTTGAAGGCAAGAAGGTGGTCCTCAAACCAGATCAAGAAGTCATCGACACTGCTGCTGAGCTTGCGGAACAAAAGTCGAATGTTTTGGTGGTACTCAACAAGATCGATCTGCTCTCAGGACATGCCTCCGAGCTCGAAAACTTCCGACGACAGGTCGCTGATGCCCTGCCGCACGTCAGACTCGAAAACATCTTCGCCATCTCTTGCAGAGATGCAGAGATATCTACGGCTCCGGACGCTGGCCACATTCCGAGTTTCCTCTCAGGTCTGATCAGACAATTCGAGGATATGACATCAGCGGTAGCAGCTACGGGCGATGACACCGATCCTTCGATTTGGCAAGAGTCTCTTGGTGCAACAGAGCGTCACAGACTTCTACTTGACGAGTGCCAGTTCCATCTCGAGCAGTTCTTAGGACAAGTGGAAGCCGGCACACAGAACACTGAAGACTCCGGTCTTGAGGAGATTGACGTCGATGTTGTTCTGGCCGCTGAGAACTTGCGTGATGCTGCCAACTGTCTTGCTAGAATCACTGGCAAAGGCGAAGCTGGCGACGTGGAAGAAGTACTCGGAGTCGTATTTGAGAAATTCTGCGTTGGCAAATGAGAAGTTTAAAGAATAACAATATGATTTGATTGCTCAAAGAGATTGCAAAGACCTGCTTTGCCTAAAAACATGATCTAAAGCTTCCAAAACAGACGCCGCAACCATGCCCCCAACAAAAGAGAGAAAACGTCAACGAGTGACAAACATCAAAAACCCGAAGTGGGCCCTCCAACTCCAAGAAATGCTGCCAAATATGCTCCGCCGACTATGCTCTGCCTCCTATTACCGCACCAACTTGATCGCTACCACCAACGCCACCGATGCAATGCTATGAACAAAAGAAAAAACCGAAATGCTGGTTCTCAAAGGAATGCCCTGCCGTATATGTGTCGTCGAAGACCATGCGTGTATGTCGAAAATGCCCAAATGAATGCCACCCAATGCCGTAAACGAATGCCGAAAAGCCTCCTCAACGCCATTTATATGCAATTTTGTTGCCGGCGAGCGACCAGCACCACCAGCGATGTCGGAAAAAGGTCGAAGGTGTTTAGTTGTAACCACCTCTGCCATCATCCTTGTCGGCGGAGCGGGCAGAGCGGACGGTCAAGCTGGATGGGTTGTTGGGTCTGCTGATGCCGCTGGTTTTAACATCGCGGTTGTAGCCTCCACGGCCTAGGGTGATGGTTGAGTTGCGGTTGTAGCCGCCGCGTCCCATGATTGCTTGAGTGTACATGTTTGGAGTTGTTTTGAGGTGATGAATGAATTAAAGTTGAGATGTTTCGAGGATTGATGGTGGTCTGTGAAGAAGAGTGATGGCTTTCGATGTTCTGCTGAGCTCTTGATACGATGTAGTAGTAATGATGAAGGAAGAGCAAAAAGAAGAGATGGTGCCAGAAGGTCATATATACTACTTTCCTTCTGTCTAACATACCAACTTCTGTAGTACTGCAACTTACAACATTTGGTTATCGGCGACCCATTTCAGTCAAAGCACTGCCTTGCACCAAGGCATCCCAAGCCATCTGAACGCTTTGAGAAAGAGCTGTTCTTGTTTTCCCCCATCTTACACAGTCATCACCCAAAACACCCCCTGCCATGCTATCCTCCAGCGTCACATCCCAAATGCTCACAGCCTCAGGCCCTTCCGCCTATCTGCCGAGATAATTATGGTTAACAGAGAGTGGAAGTGATCTGATAGGTTCATTAACTCGAGCAAGGTACAAGTGCTTACTGGCACGAAAATGCGCACTAATATTCTATTCTGAGCTGCACATGCACATAGCACAAGCCGGTTTCCCCATCGGGTGTTGCGGAGTCTGAAGCTCCGTGTATCTTTCTTCTTTCTTTCTTTATTGTAGCACACTTTATCAAATCAGCCTTACGCATGCAAGGTACCCTGAATTATCCTGTTCGAGGAAAGAGGACAAATAACATGCTGACGAAAACTTTGTTCGGAAAGCTATGTTTGGGATCAATTTGGCACGGGTGAATGCGCTCAGCCCTATGCAGTGCACACGTGGGTTTGTGAGTGTGTGGCTTTTTTGGTTTGACTGTCTGACATGCATGATGTGCATGCATTCATGGAATGATAGGATTAGAGGTCATCTTGGGAGTTCTGCAGCGCTCGGGAGTGGAGCGAAGTCTGACAGGTACCAAACATGTGGTCGTGGAAGATTCCGAAACTCATCGTCGACCTTTCTGCTTTGAGACGCCGGAGTGCTGGATATCTTGTTTTCTACCTTCCTATTCTGGAAGGTGTGTGTCTTTGCTGACTGCAGAGTATGGTGGTATTGCTTGTCGATTTGACATTCTGTTCAGATGCGACGGTGAACTCTATCTGTCCAGCGGTCCGTAATTCCGTCAGTCTGGTCTTCTTCTTTCCATGACCGTTCAAGGACATTCTATCCCGATATGACACTCAAAGGAAGTCCGCGTCTCTTTGCGCCACAACGCTTGAGGTAAGAGCCCATATTTACAGCATGCATGTATCTCAAAATCTACAGCCTTACAGAGAAACACAGACCTTCCACAAAGAGACACCTCCCCTGAATGTGAACACCGTACTTGAAATACCAAGCATCCAGGAACGGAAGATCTTCATGATCTCCAACAGCGCCACGATTAGGCGTCCTAGGAGCCAGGTGGCTGGATTCATGATCACCACACTACTTTTCGGTAATCCTGTTACACAGCCTGATGCTTATCTCGAAGTGACTTCACGTCGCACCTTTTTCTATATGGACAACGGATTTAGAGGGTTGTTTCGTCAACCTCTTTCCGTCATCGGTCTATAACATCAAGCGAGCGCGAGCATTCACCTTCTTCGTGCTGAACATTGCAAGGAGACCAACTTGTAAGGCCCACGACGGTGTAATCGTTCATAAGGCCTCGAAGTCTAGATTTTGTCGGAAGCGACGGTATGCTCTTCTAGGCGGATCCACAACACCGCAATGTTGTCTTGTGCCTCAAGCGAAACAGTAGACGTCTTCGGCTCCTGGGGGTTGTTGGATGTAACGCTGCTGCCTCGAAGCTCGTGCTAGGCCAACATCTAGGTTTGGCAAAGTTGTTCCGGTCGAGTCGATATCTGTTCGTTGCAGTTGGATTCACTTACCAAGCTGATCTAGCCCACAGCAGTAGGCAATCTCTACCTGTGAAGCCAAACACGTGCCGGGTTGTGCCTGCACTCGCAGGCCGTTGCGGCACCCAGATTTTGTTGGTAGTAGCACTGCTGCCTACGTATTACCAACAACCAAGACGAAAACGCTCCCTCTGCCAAAAACTTCCCGAGTGTCGACAAACCGGTATGATGCGGAGCACCAAAAGCAGTTCTTCGACCTTCTCGGGTACCAGAAGGTACAAAAAGCCGACTTCTGAACTTGATGGTGATGGTAACGTTGCAAGGCTTTGGGTTGACCGACGAGTGAAGTGCGCTGTAATGTTTTGGTGTTGTCCGGAAGCGCGTCTGTTCCTGGGAAATTCGTCGTTGTTTGCACAGCTCAACAAAGCATCTCAAACAACAAAGACTGACCACACCATCTGAAAACCAAGCTTACCCCCAATCAAAACCAACCTCTACTGGATACACCATACCATTGAAAATGAATTGGGTAAATGAGCTCGAGAAAGCTATTGAGCTGATTAACGCAGAGGGATTCGACAATTGTGTGGCACATGTCAATACTGTACTTCGCGACACCACTCCAGGCTACCCTCGTATACGCTACTACGCCCTGCTTGCTCTCTGTATTTCCGACTGGCGCGAGGCAGAAGTAAGTTACCTCCTGTGAAAATGCCAGAGAAGCGCTGACACGCCACACAGGAAATGCGCACCAGAGCAGAAGACTGCTTTTCTAACTGGCAGCTTCTCAACAAATCCGGCGACTTTCCTGGAGTCGATGGCGTCCGTGACGAGCTGAGTGACATCCTTGGGGAGGTCGCTGAGGATCTCAAGAGTCGGAGGTCAAGTGACTGGTACATTCATCAGATGACATGGACTGAGACTGATGTCGAGGAGTATCAGGCTGAGCTGGCAGAGCTCGAACGTCTTGCGCGTCTAGAAGAGGGACAGGAGGACGACGACGACGACGAAGAGGCCGAGATTGAAGAAGAAGAAGCCGAGTTGTCGCCTACCGAGTTAGCCGCCCTGAACAAGGCCACCGACGAGGAATCCGACACTCGTATGCGCGCCCGCAACAAGACCGCAGACGTTGTTGATGCTACACAGCCCGACACTTGATCAAGCCAAAGGTGTCCAAGAAGTCCACTCGCCCACCCCTACCGAGTACCGCGTCCACACACTCGCCGCACCAGATTGAGGCACTAGCTCGCTCCACTGCTCGTTCGAAGACATAATGCTTCTACATCCGTGTTCGATGTGCTCGCTTGGTATAAAGCTTTGGTCAGGACGTTCGAGAGCCTCGAGTCCAAGGTGAAGCATGTAAGAGTTTGACGTCACTGCCCTACTCTAGAAAGCAATTCCCCAATTACACAGCCATCTTCCGTGATATTGAATCCTTCGACGTAGTCGTGTGAGAAGGAAGGCCAAGAAGACCAGGCGTTGCTGGTTCGTTGAGAACCTCGTCGCATCGATAGTTACAGCAAACGGGCTAATCGTTGCCGGAAGGGCTTTGTTGTACCAGAATTATACAATACTCTTTCCGGTATTTCTGTTATCCTTGCTGGACTCGATACGATGATGCGCGGAGGCCCAGTCCAGGAGTTGGGTAAGTACGGTGGTGACAACTCTCGTGCCATCCGAGAGTTGTCACCAATCGGTCGACAATCTCCTCGTCTGGATGGAGTGGTTGAAGCACATACCTGCAAGCTGATCCCAGCAGCCCAGTGTGATGTATGGTGATTCTCGTGGTATTTGTCGTGATCCGTCTGCTTGGATCTCACGATTGAATAAATTGCCATGCTCAAATATGGTCGGCTGTTGTGCCTGTTTCGGACGTCGATTTGATGCTGAGTCTACTCTCCGGCAGGCGGACCGTAAACCCGTCCGCAGACCGCCATCGGCATACAAGTCAAAGACCGGCGAGGTATGAGTGCGAGACTCGTAACGAGGATCAGAATGGCTCGTGTGGAAAAGTCCGGGCTTCTCGAAAACAGCGCATGGCAACTGGGAAGGTATTCGGGCCTTTTCTGGTTGTCCCGCATTCTACTCCAACATATGGGGAAGCTCGCTTGTTGGTTGGACTTTCCGGTTCGATGTTGCTGCACCTGCCACCAGAGATGACAGTCGATGTCCCCATCATATTCCTTCGGCAGTGGAGAAGGTCACAACAGGAGCGAAGTACGGCCGTGGCGGGCATTTATAGATGCCGGGTGATCGTGCTCGGCGTGAGGGGAGCATGAGGGTTACATGCCTTGGCATTAGTACAGAGTTGACTGACAGAGGGTGACGGTGGATCAGTCCATGCCCCATGGAGGAACACTGGCAGGGCTATGTGGAAAATTAATCTCAGACTTGCCGACGGCCACTCGTGGTAGACGACCAAAGTGGGTCGATGTCCCTGCGGGTTCGTGGAGAATGATGGAGATCGTTACATCCCGAGGTTTTGCCACTTTAGCCGGAGCTGCTACTGTTGCGAGTCAGCAGTGGGGGCCTGTCGTCTTGTGGGCGTTCGTGGGGGCCCAAAAAGTATCATGATCCTATGCAAAATTTCCGACGTCACCAAATCATTGTTGATGTCCGCCTCTTGTCTACTACTCAAGCTTCCTGGCAATGCTTGGGTCAGCTTGTGGCTTGCGATGGTATAGGTTCATATATCTCAGATTGCAACTTTGTGAATGCAATCGAGCTGAGTCAGGAGCGTGCTGAACAACTTCTTGTCTCCGCGTCGGGATGTCCAGATGCAGAGTTTACCGCACCCAGAATTTCGATGGAGATCACCAAGTTCGAGCGATCATCACCATCAGAATCGGTCGGCAGATTCGAAGGAGACCTTCATCGGATGTCTGCGATGCCGCCTCAGCCGACCGAAAAGGTGTGGCTTAGTACGGCCCGGCGAACGGTCAACTTCGGGTCACAACGGGATTGCTGCGTAAGTGGCCTGCCCGACAACTCTTGCAAATGTTGCTGTCTCTGTGGCTGCAGGTACATAATGCTTGATTGCACATAGACACAGGTGTTGAAGACGCTTTCTGCTGAGTCGCGTTGCGTTGTCAGAGAACTGTTGACTGGACTTTGCGCTCTTTGCTGCCCGCGTCCGATGCCGACAATCCTTGCCATAATTTGTCCGCGTCTTCATGGGGCCTCCAGTGGGGAGATGATCTTCATTCTGGGGCAGAGCTGGAGTGTACGCCCGTGCGCACTAAAAAGTCAGGTATCCACGTCACATTATTGCTTGACTTTTTGTAATCCAAAGGCACGCACCCCATGAACAGTGGGTCGGGAAGGTATGCCGCGAGAGGGCTGGTAGACATGGCTCTTCCGAAAGGCAGAGCAGGCAGGTATAAAGGGTACTGATGATCCTCTGTTCGAACGTCCATCAGCAGCTCGCCTCTGAGGGACAATCACAATCATGCCTTCCCTCTCTTCATATATCCTTGCTTCGGCGGGAGCCTCTCTGGTGAATGCACAGTTTGGCAACTTCGGTTCGCCATTCCCCAACACAACATATCCTGGATTCGAGTCCGAGAACCCCTACACTATTGAGGGTTCTAAGAGCTTCCAATGGAGCCCTCCCAAGTACCCCAGTCCTTGGGGTGAGGGTGCTGGTGACTGGAAGGAGTCTTATGTCAAGGCTCGCGCTCTTGTCTCCCAATTGACCCTCGAAGAGAAGGTCAACCTAACCAGTGGTATCGGAACGAGTAAGTAAAATCACCAATATTGTCATATCTCATTCAGTCTAACTCTCTTCGAAGACCAGGGTAACTGCGTCGGTCAGACCGGCTCTGTTCCTCGTCATGGTATCAATGCTCTTTGTCTGCAGGACTCTCCCGTCGGTGTCCGTCTCACCGATGGTAACTCTGTTTTCCCTGCCGGTGTTAACGTCGCTGCTACCTGGGACCGCGGTCTTGCCTACGCTCGTGGACGTGCCATGGGTCAGGAGCACTACGGTAAAGGTGTCGACATGCAACTCGGCCCCGTTGCTGGTCCTCTCGGCAGAGCACCTGCTGGAGGCAGAAACTGGGAAGGTTTCTCTCCCGACCCTTACCTCACTGGTCTTATGTTCGCCGAGTCGATCAAGGGTATCCAGAGCGCAGGTGTCATGACCAGCGCTAAGCACTTCATCGCTTACGAGCAGGAGCACTTCCGTCAATCTCAGGAGGCCAAGAACTGGGGCTTTAACGTCACTGAGAGTGTTTCCGCCAACTTGGATGATGTTACTCTGCACGAGCTGTACCTGTGGCCCTTCGCCGATGGTATCAGAGCTGGTGCTACATCTATCATGTGTTCTTACAACCAGGTCAACGGATCTCAGGCTTGCCAGAACAGTTACATTCTCAACCACGTCCTGAAGAATGAGCTCGGATTCCAGGGCTTCGTGGTTTCAGACTGGTACGGAACTCACAGCGGTGTTTCTGCTATTCTTGCTGGTCTCGACATGAGTATGCCTGGTGATCCCGTTCAAGAGTTCGGAAACCACGGTGGTGCTCTTTTCAGCTCGAACATGACAATTGCTGTTATTAACGGAACTGTTCCTCAATGGAGACTGGACGATGCTGCCGTCCGTATCCTCGCTGCCTACTACTACGTCGGCCGTGACAACAACGAAGTTCCCGTCTCTTTCAACTCTTACTCTCTCGACACCTACGGTTACTCCCACAATGCTGTTGGTCAAGGTTACGGCCTTATTAACCAGCACGTCGATGTCCGCGAGAACCACAGCAAGCTCATTCGTGAGATTGGCTCCGCTTCTACCGTCCTGCTCAAGAATGTCAACAACGCTCTTCCTCTCACTGGAAAGGAGAAGTTCACTGCTGTCCTTGGTGAGGATGCTTTCGAGAACGTGAACGGACCTAACGGCTTCACTGACCGCGCCGGTGACTCTGGTACTCTTGGCATGGCCTGGGGCTCTGGATCTGCCAACTTCCCTTACCTCATCACTCCTGATACTGCCATCCAAAACGAGGTTGTTGGTAAGAATGGTGGCCAGTACCAATCTCTCAGCAACAACTCGAACCTTGACCAGGCCTTCTCTCTTGCTAAGCAGGCCGAGGTCAGCCTTGTTTTTAATAATGCTGACTCGGGAGAAGGATACCTCCAGGTTGAGGGCAACTATGGTGATCGCAACAACCTTACATTCTGGCAGGGCGGTGACGAGCTTGTCGCCAATGTCTCGGCTACCTGCAACAACACCATTCTGGTCATCCACTCTGTCGGTCCCGTCCTTATTGAGAAGTACGCCAACAACCCCAACATTACCGCCATTCTCTGGGCTGGTGTTCCTGGCGAGCAGTCTGGTAACTCGATTGCCGACATTCTTTACGGTCGTGTCAACCCTGGTGCCAAGCTTCCCTTCACCATGGGTGCCAAGCGTTCCGACTACGGTACCGATGTTCTTTACACTCCCAATAACAAGATCCCTCAGACCGACTTCAAGGAGGGTATCTTCATTGACTACAGAGCCTTCGACAAGCAGGAGATTGAGCCCGTCTACGAGTTCGGTTTCGGTCTCTCATACACCAACTTCACCTACAGCGACATCAAGATCAACAAGCTGAACACTAGTGCCTACACCCCCACCACCGGTATGACTCCTGCTGCTCAGACCTACGGTAACATCAGCATGAACCCTGCCGACCACCTCTTCCCCGGCAACTTCTCTCGTGTTCCTCTCTACCTCTACCCCTGGTTGAACTCGACCAACCTCTCCTCCGCTGCTGGTCAGTCTCAGTACGCTCCCTACGGTGATGACAGCTTCGTCCCCGAGGGTGCCGTCGACTCTTCTCCTCAGCCTCGCCTTCCTGCTTCTGGTCCTTCCGGTGGTAATCCCGCTCTGTGGGACGTTATCTACCGCGTCACCACCCGGATCAAGAACGTCGGCAAGGTCGCTGGTGTTGAGGTCCCTCAACTCTATGTCTCTCTTGGTGGCCCTTACGACGCTGTCAAGATGCTCAGAGGTTTCGAGAGATTGAGCATCCAGCCCAACCAGACCGTCACCTTCTCTGCCGATATCATGAGAAGAGACATCATGAACTGGAGCCCCGAGGCTCAGGATTGGTTCGTCAGCAACTACACCAAGACTGTGTATGTTGGTAGCAGTTCGAGAAACCTTCCTCTTACTGCTCAGCTCGCTTAAGCGAATGTATTTTTTCATGATCATGATAGACCGAAAATGATTTTCTTCTGCTTAGACTAGAAGATTAGTTTATAATATAATCACATTTACCACTCACAACTCTTCTTCGGCTTATTACTGTGAACATTGTGTCGGGAAGTGTATTTGAAGCGAACCAATGCCCATTTTAATATATGTACAGGAGTGAGCTAGAAAATCAGGTTGGCTCGGTTTTTTTCTACTTCTTCGGTACAGGTTCCGTCTCTTGGACTTTCTTGATGACTCTTGCTGGTGATCCCACAGCCACCGAAAATGCTGGGATGCTCTTTGTGACGACTGAGCCTGCACCAATTGTACATCCGTTTCCAATCGTCACGCCTGGCAGAATGCTGACATTACCTCCTATCCAACAGTCGTCTCCAATGAACACAGGTAGTGCGAACTCGACACCGTCACGACGTGATTGGACATCGGTTTGATGAGTTGCGCTCAAGATGCTGACATTAGGTCCGAACATCACTCTGTCACCAATCTCCACCAAACAGCAGTCAAGAATTGTAAGACTATACTTGTGTCAGTCGTTTGTGTCTTCCTGCAGGGAGACATATAGGCTCACCCGAAGTTTGAGTAGAAGTCATCACCAACGAGAATGTTGCAGCCATAGTCGACATTCAACGGCGGCTCAATACAGCTGTTCTTGCCAAGAGAGCCAAAGAACTTCTTGAGGATTTCGGCGCGCTTTGACATCAATTCATCTTCTGTCATCTCATCCGGAATGGGTGCGTTGTATTGTGAGGCAAGTTTGCGAGCACGGAAGCGGCCGGTGAGAAGTTCTGGGACGAAGGCATTGTAGCTGGAATTGTTCAGCAAGCGTAACGTCAAACAGTTGCTGTTTGTTTGCAAGTGATGTGAAGCATGAAACCCATGCAAGAGATGGACCGGACACTTACAGCATGCCAGATATCATCTTTTCGTATTCTTCACACCATGGCACGTTGGCCAAGTCTCTAGCACGAGCAATGATAGCCTCATTCTTCGATTTCGCGGGTTCCATCTTGGTTGTTCGAGGAGTGAGATACGGGAAAAGAGATGATGCCGCGAGAGAAACGAGTCGACAGAGAGAGTTATGGCAATGTGAAATGCTACGCAACGTGTTCTTATGTACGAGTCGATGTTTGAATGAAGCAACACCAAGAGTCGCTGAGGGAAGTCAATGTCGGTCCGGCTCAGATAAGCTTCTGTTGAGAACATTCGCTTCTCCTCGAATTCATGTGAAGCCAACAAAAGGGGCAAGAAAGCTTCCGCAGACTCCTGCCAGATTCTACGCGGTCTTGTTGGAGACGGATTCGGAACAGAGTCTGGAAGACGGGATCACGTCCCGACAACCCGAAAACTATTCTGACTTCGCGAATTCAGCGCGATGATGACCTGTGCCAAGTAGCGTGTCAAACCTCGGCGCGTTGCAAGCACGTCGCTTTTATTCAGCTCTTCCCCGTCATCAGAGTCCGGTATTTCGTCCTTGCTTTCGCTCAATCTTTGACGATGCAGCTTTGATGTACGAGAGCGTAAGAAGTGATGTCGGTGTTGAGGAAGCCGCGTATATCGCGGGCTAAGCTCAGATCCTCCCGCCCACGTGCTGCGAGCGTAGCTGCCAATTGCGCGCTCATTCAATGAATGATGATTGATAACCGGCAGATACGGCATCCTTAAATGGAGGATGCTTTAGACCTTCATGCGTTGCTGAACATCCATGGAGTTATATCCAGCTCTATGGGCGTTCCAGTTTTTCTTCTCATTCTTCATACCACAATCATTGATCATGGGCCTTCGAGAGCTCATCTTCCCCGCAGCCCTTTGTTTAGGCGCTGCAAATGCCCAAAGCATTCCATCCGGAGCAGTTTCCTCTCATGTCGCATCTTCTGGATTTCCAACCTCTGTCTTTTCATCTTATTGGGTCAAGCCTGTTGCTACAGCAGAACCTCAGCCAGCACTTTACGACCCTGTGTTGAATATTACCTTTCCTCTGAACCTAACAGATCCTGACACAATCTCGGAAGAGAGCAACGACCCCGTCTCGTATCCTTCGCCCATTGCTAACTTGACTTCTGCTGGAAAGCAAGCTGTGCTTGACAGCATTATCTCCCAAGTCAAGGAGATCATTGGTAGCGAGCAGCTCACCACCAATTGCTCGAAATGTATTGCTAGCTTGACTGTAGCAAAGTCGGCCGCTCAATTGGCCCCAGAACTCATACCGGATACCATGGTTTCTTTGTGTAAGAAATACAAGTTTCAGTCGAACGAGACTTGTGAGGAGAACTACGAGGCTACTACCTTCGGCGCTATCTGGACACAGATCTTGGCTTTGTCCGATGTTGCTGGTTTGGATGGCCAATACATCTGCAATCGCTTATCGAGTACCTTCTGCTCCTTTCCTAAGACGAGCCCGCTGAACACGACGGGCCTCTTTAAAAAGCCAAAGCCAACCAACTACACGATATCAAAAGCTAGCGGTGAACGTATCAAGGTTCTCCACATGTCTGACATTCATCTGGATCCTCGATACGCTGTTGGAAGCGAGGCCAATTGCACATCTTCTTTGTGTTGTCGTGCTAACAATTTCAACACTGCTCTTCCGACTGGTGAAATCTCGCTTCCAGCTCCATACTACGGCGACTTCAAATGTGACAGTCCGTATGGTTTGGTTCTGGCAGCATTGGACTCTATTGCACCTCTGACTGCTACCAATCAGAAGGAACCGTTCGGCTTCAGTATCTATACTGGTGATCTTGTCAGTCATGAGGGCCAGCAAGAACTCTCCAGAGAGTACGTCGAGTACGCAGAACTGTCAATCTATGATATGCTCAAAAAGTTCTTGCACAAAACTCCTGTTTATGCTGTCCTCGGAAACCACGATACCAACCCTGAAGCTATAGATGCACCTCACAGTCTTCCTGGTGACCTTGGCATGCAAATGTCTTGGAACTTTGATCATGTCGCAGGACTGTGGCAGGAAGAGGGCTGGCTCAACTCGACTGCCGCAAATCAAGCTCGTCTCCATTACGGTGCTTACTCTGTCAAGACTCCTCAAGGTCTTCGTGTCATCACCTTCAACACCGATTTCTGGTACCGATCCAACTACCTCAACCTGATCGACACCATCAACCCTGACAAGTCTGGCTTGTTCGCTTGGATGATTGAAGAACTTCAACGTGCCGAAGATGCTGGAGAGAGAGTCTGGATTCTTGGACATGTCCTCAGTGGTTGGGATGGCACGAACCCTATGCCTAATCCTACAGATCTATTCTATCAGATCATCGACCGCTACTCACCTCATGTCATCGCCAATGTCTTCTTTGGTCATACTCATGAGGACTTTGCATATGTGTACTATGCCAACAATGGTACTAACCAATCTACCGGTAACGCCTTGAACACCGCTTGGGTCGGCCCAAGTATAACTCCTCTTACGAATGTCAACTCCGCCTTCCGAAGCTATGAAGTTGACACTGGCGATTGGAATATTTACGAAGCCTACACATTCTACTCTGATGTCGAATCGTTCTCTTCTCTCAACACTACAGGCCCGACCTTCCAGTTCGAGTACAACACGAGGGATACTTATGGACCTAGCATCAATTGGCCTGCAGAAGCTCCTCTGAATGCAACATTCTGGCACTTGGTCTCGGAGCAGATTGAGAAGAACACGACACTGGCCAGTACCTTCAATACATACCAAGGAAAGAGCAGTGTGAAGAGTCCTAACTGCACAAATATTGCATGTGCAAAGGCCAAGGCATGTTATATGCGTAGTGGAAGTGTTGCATTAGGATCGCAGTGTCCTCAAGGGTGAGTCCTAATTATCCTACCAGGTGTATCTTCTGCTGACCATCACAATAGCTACGGAAGTGTACAAAGTCCTTTCAAGCCAACTTCCTGATTGACAACGACGCAATTAGGATGGATTGGCGAGACATAGATCGAGACATCAATGATCGAAAGCCGCTCTATATTGGTACAAGACGTCGGTGAATTCAGGATCAAAGATATATTGGTAGAAGCTTCAATTATGATACATTACTATTGAAACGTTTATTGCCTTGTTTTGGCTGCTGTGCAAAGAGGTACTAGTTGAAGATCTATCATCAACAAGAATGGAAGGAAGCACCGAAGGCGGGTCTTGAACCAGCACTTTCACCAAACCGGGTTCAAGCCCTATCTTCGGCTGGCAATTTCTTCAAAAGTCGTGTCTTTCTTGACTTATAGCTCATCGGGGCAAAAGATACTTGATTACAGTAAACGTCCAGAGAACATCGATCCAAGACATACACACACACACAATGCCTGACACATTCCACATATTCCACCAAGTCCGTTCGTCTGTGGTATCACCCTGGCTAGGAAATTCCTTCGAGCAAAGAACACCTTTAGCATAGTTGGACACGCCGATACTCTCTCATATCAGGGTAAAGGGCTCTTTGTATCCACACGGAAAGTACTGGAATGACATTAGCTTGTGTTACGCGTGCTCCGAGCTGTTTTGTGAATCTTGGTAAGTCCCGTCACAAAGTAAGTAAAGTTGGCAATGAAATCGATTGAACAGAAACATGATCTACTCATGATCAAAAACACCTCACCATCACATAAGCTCATCCAGCAGGATACCCACGCTCAATCAAATATTCCAGAACACGCCACACCATCCACCACCACTCTCCCCTCCACCCAACTCCAAGCCCAGCATCTTAAGACTACATATACCCTGCCATCCGCCCTCACACCACAAGTCAACGAGCCAGTTCACACAGTGAACTAGATCATCCAGACCTGCCGGGGTAGCTCAATCGGTAGAGCGTGTGGCTCTTATCAACTACGATAAAGTACAACCTCAAGGTCGCGGGTTCGAGCCCCGCCTTCGGCTATTCCTAAACACACAGTTGACGTTCCTTTTTGCTGTTCCTACTGCTGCGTAAGAGACGGTGGTGGAATTGGGGCAAAAGGATTCTTTTTTGGTGGTGGGATCTCCGGGAGAAAGGGATTTTTTGTTCGTGTGGGGTGGGGCTTGGCGGGCAGGGTTTGGTGCGGGAGTTGGGTGGGATTGAGATGCGCTTGGATCAAAGAATACTCGTAACGAGCGGCCACCTACTCAAAAGACGGGCAGATCACTTGTAGTACTCGTACTTAAAGCAACGTCAAAAATCATCCGAAGAATCCAAATAAGTCATTTTTCTTTCCGTTTTCGTCGTGAAAAGTTTAAAGCTTTTGCACATGCAAGTAAAAAAACTCTTAGCCTTGTAAACAAAAAAAATCAAGACAAGGGATTTTTCATAAAGCATACCTATAGATTATATCACGCTTGAATCGCGGAAAGTTATACGAAAAATAGCTAATAATCCCTAGCAAGAGAAGAACCTAAAACACATGAAGAGAAGATAGAACAATATGATAAATACTATTCCAGTCTAGCAGGAACTAAGCCTTCTACCCCCTACCCCTCTTCCTTCTTGAAAATGATTCAAAATACAATTTCGTAAGAATTCATACATCGATGTTATACCTCCTACAACGATAAAACGAGAACGCAATAAAGGAAGGAGGAGGATACCATCCTAGGTCTAAACCTTTTGCTTTCTTCATCTCTCTGTCTTCTCCTTCGCTTGTATATACTTTTTCTAATCTTCACTGAGCTTTCTCTACTACTTCGTTCCTCCCTTACTTGGCACCCTCCGCAACAATAATGGGAATTATCTAGCGATATTTATGACCGTTCAAGTATCCACTGCAACCGCTGCGCGTCATGGAATAAAAAAAAAGCCTAGAAAGGGAAAGGAGGAGGTAAGAAGGGTAGACGGAGGATTAAATACCCTTGTAGTAACTAAAGACCAAGCCAAAAGTGCATTCGGAAAAGCAAAGATCCACAGTAAATAAGAAAGCTGATAGCATATGATACTGTGGTAATAAATATCGATCTCTATAACTCGATACATAAAGAGCACAAAAAAGTGCACTACCGTTTCGCCTCTCCACTACCTTCACCCTCATCTTCATCTTCCCCCTTTTCCTTTCCTCCTTGCGTGCCGATGGTCAAGAACGTGGCGAAAATAATCGAGGTCCCCGATGCAGCAGCGGCGAACCAGAAAACCGCAGAATATGGCTTGGTAGCCACGTCCCACCTCCCTCCCTCCTTCGCACTCCTCCCTACAGCATTGAACACAGCAGTCCCAATGCCAAAACCCACAGATTGGCAAAGCTTCGTAACAGTCTGAACGATGCTGCCAGCAATACTCTGTTGATGCACAGGCATAGAAGAAGCAACATAGAGATTAGCGACATTGAATTCCAGATCTGCGCCGACGACCGCCAGGAGGAAAGAGGGGAAGCAGAAAGCCCAGTAAGATGAATGGAAGGTGTTTACAGCGATGAGGGTGAATGCGATGGTGTAGCCGAAACATCCGACGAGCATGAGTGCTTTGTTGCTGACGCGATGCATGATCATGCCGGCGACGATGTTGACGATGATGCCCATGATGGCCATGGGGAGTAAGTGCACGGCGGTGGTGAGCGGTGACCATTTCCAGACTTCCTGCATATACAATGCGAGGAAGAACTCGGCGACGGAGAAAGCCATCATGCCGAATAATAGCACAATCATGACGAGAGAGAAATTCTTGTCGCGCCAGATGGACATTGGTACCAGAGGATGAGGGTAGTAGAGTTCCCAGAAAACGAAAGCGACGATGAGTGCAGCACCAACGATTAACATGGCGATGATGTAGTCAGTCTTCCAACCATTGGTAGCTGTATCGCCGGAAGAGAGAGCAGCGCAGAACATGCCTACGCCTGCAATAGTGAGGACGACACCAACCGGATCCAATTTCTTGACTGTCGTCCAGTTGAATGGTTCCTTATTTGTGGTGTCCTTGGGCACCGTGAACATGGCCAGAGCACTGAAGACAAGATAGATGATAGCCAGCAAGAAGAAGCTGGCTCTCCAGTTGAACAAATCACTAGCGATACCAGAAAAAATGGTGCCAAACACAAAGCCCAGAGGATTACCAGCAGAGAAACAAGCAAAAGCTGCATTCTTTCGTCGCGACGGCTTTTCGTAAATGGTACCCAGAAGTCCTTGAGCAGGAGGGACAGAAGCAGCTGTCATCAATCCCATCATCCCATTGAGCACATCCAAAACAATAGGAGTTTTTGAGAATCCAGCTGCCAGAGAAAGAACAGCGAAGAAAAATAGCGACAGGACGAACATCATTTTACGTCCAAAGCAGTCGGCGAGTTTACCAAATAGAAGCAGGAAAGCACCACCAGCTAGTGTGTTGGCTGAGCTCATCCAAGTAATTTCCGCTGTAGTCATGCCTAGGTCTGCACCAACAGAAGCGGATATGACTGAGACGGCACCAGACAGGAAGGCTCCCATTGCTATCGCCATAGTCGCCGTAAGAACGAATAGCACTTCCTGTGTCGTTGATTTAAAGCATTGTGGCCGCCCCTCAGGATTTTGGATTTCCACAGCAGAAGGAATGATTGCCTTTTCGTCGACCAAATTATTAGCTGCCGAAGCTGGTGCTACAGGCGCGGCGGCCATCTCGACTGTCGACATAACGTCTCAATTCAATAATAGAAAGCAAATCTGGATGAAATGCATTGATGCATCAAGGAAAGAAAATCCAAAAATTCAAGGAGATGTCCAAATGCTTGTGTCACCGGTTGCAAATGCTTGATAAGGTTGACGGAATGATCCCGTGGGGAAGTCTTCTAAGCAAAGGTGGCAGGTGGCGGGGAACGGCAAGACAGAACGGCAAGGACAAGCGGCTGGGGTGTCCAAAAAGCGTAGATTTATCCGTAGAGATGGTGATTGTACGCGAAACTTCTTCCTGGGCTTGGTATCATGCACGTGGGATGGTTGATTCACAACTTGACCACTTGCCAGCCTCTAAGATCCATATGTGCAAGAGCGCCACCGAGTACACCCTGAACTTCTCGACCGTTGAACCATTGCTTGGGACCAGCCCAGTAGTTGATGAAACCTTCTGGTCCAGATACGAAAATGACTTTCCTGCCTTGTTCAGAGGTTGGTGTTTGACTTGAGGTCTGAGCGATGGCATTGCGGACATCTTGCGGATGGATATGAGTGCTCTCCTCATCAACAAAGTAGTCGACAGTAAGTGATTTGTTAGTCTGTTTGAGCGCATCGAGTTGTCTCACGATTAAGCTCTTCTCGCCGCTGGTTGCGGTGCTGTGATGAGATTCACTGCTGAAGAGCCTTGTGAAGCTGGCATACCAACCAGGAGTAATTGGGTCATCGCTCAAACCACCTACACAGTCTTCTCTCTGTCTGTTTGCCCATAGTACAGAAACACGAGCTTTGTCGCCGACAGCATGTGCTACTTGAATGGCAGGCGCAACACCTGTACCTCCGGCAAGAAAGACAACTTGGTCGACATCCTGCGGTAACTCATACTCGATAGCTGGACCTCTGACTTCAACGTCAGCACCCTGAGGTCGCCTGTGTAGGTATCCCGACACCTCTCCTCTCCGCTCACGACGGACGAGCAGACGCAGAGCGTCCGGGTCTGAACCATTCAGCGGCGGCAGAGGTGTATATGCTCTTGCAATCTGAAGTTGAGGTTGTTTGATCTCAATGCTCCAGACTCCCTTTTTCGACCATTCGTCAAACGTGCCTGGCGGAATATGCGATTGTGAGAGGGTGAAAATGGCGCTGGTGGACGAAACGGTCTCTTTCTTGGTGAGGGAGAATGGTGTGAAAGTCGAATCATTCAGAGATTGCGGTGACGAGAAGCCGATGAGATGGAAATTATCGTTCAGTACCCAGCCAGTGCCGAAGAAGAAGAGAGCAGCAGCGATGCCTCGTAACGAGCTGCGTTTTGGCTTGGGTGCTTCATTGTGTATGTTGGATGATGTGTGTTGGCTGCGCGCAAACTCTCGACGGAAGACCAGGTGTTGATTTGATGTGGATTGGCGACATCGCAGTGAGGAACGGAGGGCAGGACGGATAGTACAACGCATCGTGACTTGATTGTGCAACTGTCAAAAAGTTGCTTTCTCGAGTTTCCGAAGGCTCCAAAGTTTGCCAAGCTTCACATGTCAATGACGATGACATGATCATTTTCTATACCACCAATTTATTTCAGATAGCGGAAGAGGCCAGATTGAATAGATTCATAATCGTACATGTTATACACTATCTACTAGTCTAGTCATCGAGTCTCAAGATCTCGCCGCCTTCGCGAATACCACCTCTGAAGTGAGTTTTGATGACCTTGCCGTCGATGAGAGTCTTGCCGACGATACCCTCCACATGTTGAGGCTCTACTCTACCGTACCAGATACCACATCCTGCTAGAGGATTGGTCTTGAAGGTAGGAGGAATGTAGACGATAACATTGCCAGCCCACTTGTGTCCTCCGATGTGTGAGATCTGGGCTACTCTTGCCGCGGGCTGGTACTCTTGAATCGTGTAATCAGGCTGCTCAGTATCATGAGGAGGAGCCCCACGGATAATAGGGATATTCTGTCTCTCCAGCTTCTCCTCAAACTCTGCCTGCAGGACTGGGCCCAACTTTCCACATCTTTCATCACGTCCACCGTGGCCGCAGATCAAGACGACAATCTCATGTACAGGGCGAGCGCCGGGGAAGCTCTTGCGCATCTCAGGTTCGTGTAGAAGAGTGTTCTTTTGTGCCCTGGTCAGACGCTCGTGCGATGCGTGTAGCGATGGAGGGAGAACGAATACCTTGACAAAGGCTTCGACACCACTGTCATCGGTGGGAATACTGGGGACGTATTGGAAGCTAGGGAAGAGGAAGGCCGAAGCGGGCGCTGTGTTGGGCTTGTTTTGTGGGACAATGTCTGGGTCTGAGCCAGGTTTGGCGGCGGGTACTGTGTTCGCCTTCTGCGCGGGCTGTGTTGAGGGTTCTGCATCCTCGAAAGGGGTTGGTGGGATGGACGAGTTGGTGATGGATACATTGTGGTATGGCTAAGGCAGAGTCAGCGGCATGTCTTGCAGTGAGAATGGGAATGTGGTAGTGGTCGCATACGTCTGAGAACTTGCCCTTGGGTCCAATCATCTTATTTAATTGGTTCACAAGCACACTATCCTCGTCCTCTTGTATCCTGCTCTTCCAGTCTGTGCGGCCTGTCGAGATGAGGACTTGCTCAGCATACGTCGGCATGGTCCCATTGAGCTTGCTTTCGCGGTCGATATCCAGTCCTGGCGGCGTCTCTCTGCATTGACATGTGGGTGAAGGGCATTCGTCCAGTGTAGGGATGTTCCAGTGCTCATGTGTTGGAGGCGGTTGTGCGATGGGTACTGTGTAGGTCGCCCTCGAAGCGCTGCGTTGTTGAAGCGCCCATAGTTGCGTTCGTGGGATACGTGATGCGATCCTGGCTCCTCTGATAATCAATCCCATGGTGTGTGATGGCTGTGCAAATATGAATGGAACGAAGAATGCGACATTATTGTTGAGATGATCGAGAAGACAAACGTCATGGCATGGTCAGCATCACCACAAACCCACATCTCGGCGACTCGGCTCCGCTATGTCCGATCTTTGAATTGACAAAGACAATCACCGAGACCTTCTCTCCCTCGACTTCTTTTCTCTAGGACAAATAATCTTCAGCTCTATGATCATCAAGAACTGCTCTGATATACTAGGACGTCGATCATCGTTTCACTCGACCTTGCCATCCAAGGTTCAAACCCCTCGAAGAATATCCTTCTCAAGCTCCTGAGCACTAGACCGTCTTCGACCCTTCTCATCCGTCCACTGCTCGCAAACATTCTCAAAGCTTTCAACAGGCTTCCTTCGCAGTAGATCCAATCTCATCACGGTCCCATCTTCCTTTTGTCCTCCGACCCTCAGTGCCATCCTGTCCCCAGCCAGTGTTTGGGCCACCAAGGTAGAAGTGTGCTTGAACATCTCCGATACTGCTTCGTAGGGTGATGCACAGTGTTTAGTCTCGGCGAAGAGGACTCCACGTTCGAGGAGCATGCCTTGGAATGTGCCGTCTGTGTTCTTTGGGATGGCCATGCGCACCCATGGTTGTGTGGAAGGTGGTGTTTCGAATGTGGGGTGGGTTGATAACAGATGGTCGTCTAGTACTTGGATGTTCGCTGTAAGAGATCAACAACTGCTTGTCCCGTGTCATAAATAGGTGGTTGTACCGGAAGTAAGGTTCCACAGCTCTTCAATGCCTAGAGATGGTCTGGTCATCTGGACAACTGATCAAGGCGGCGACTTGCAACGATAGGGTTTCAGGACGTAAGCAAGTAATGGTATTCACAAGTATTGTACATCGTCCCGTAAGCCATGGCTGGTCTTTGAGTATCAGTGCCGTGATCAAGCCGCTACAGCCACAGGAGCTGTAGCCGCGGGTGCCTCTGCTGGGACATCCACAACAGCACTTTCTTCTGCCTCAGGTCAGTATTTAGCTGTCAAGTTCTATGACTCATGTTCATACCAACAGGTGCTCTCTTGGGATCCATCTGCATGGTCCCATCTTTATGTCTGGTGAAGAATCGCTTCCCCTGTTGACGAAGGACATGCGTGACCTCACCACGCCTCTCGAGCATATCTGCCTTCGGTCGGTTCTTCTCGACCCATTCTTGACCCGTATTTCGGTCACGAACCCATCGTGGTCCTAGTATGAAGACCGTGACTGTCTCTTCTTCCGCACCTTCTCCAGCGGCCGCTTCAGCGGCAGGGGGTGCAGTACCAACAGCGCTAGCGGCTGTCATAGATGCTGGACGCACAGTGATGGCGTCCTGTTTCGAAGACGATATACCCATATTGTTGGGAGCCGATGAGTCGAGGTAAATGGCAGAGGAAATTGGCAAAGGTTAGCATATCTGAAGGTGGCGCCAGGCCGTCAATATGAGAAGTCCTATTTGCAAGTCCTCGCATATTTGGACTCTGTGTCAAAAGTACAGTACATGTCTGATGCCCAACTCACATGAAAGCGAGTAAGACTACGGCGTGATAAGGACTTCAGGAACAGACGAACGTGAGCTAGACCTCGTATAATCACTGCAAAAGCAAGTGCAGGACTCGACGGCCCCCAAAACCCATAATTTGACCTAGGTCCGAGTGCCACGTAGTATTATGCTTGATCTCCTCAGGACTGGCGTTGTTGTATATTGAAGACGTGGCATGCATCAAAGCCCCAGCCTAGGGGACGCCGGCTCGGGAGTGACATGCGTGATGATTGCTTCAGAGCCCACATCAGGTATTCCACGATATGGAGGTTGTTCCAGATGGCCAAATCCAACGCTGCTCGACTCACTGTATGGCGATAGATGATCTTCTGTTGTTGTCGTCGCTTTCTGATGGAAAATGGGATTCAGGTCCTTCTTCTCAGCAGCCATTACAGGTAGAAGCGGACAGTTGTGACCTTTCGGTGAGGTTCTTCTAGATGTGCAGCTTGAAGCTGGTACATATCTAGATGTGTCCGACATGTCTTGATGTTTCATGTTATTGATGAACGATTGCAGGAGATGGCGGTCTGATTCACAGCGGCTACGTCACAGGGCGCAAAAGCCAGGTAGAGACCCTGGAATTACCAGAAGCGGCATGAAGCAACGCAGGTGCATCAACTCCTGAACAAACTTCTGTTCTGCGGCCGAGTCTTTTGTTTGGCATGCTGAGTCGAGTGATGCTACAACAACACACCGATAGACGACAATCGCTGTTCGCATGGCCGGACTCGCACCACCTCGCCAATTCGAGCGCGACTCGCTGGAACTGGCTTCCCTTGCTTCGTCGGACCACAATTCGCGTGAGAGTATCGACTCTTCAGCCTCTGGTGTCCCCTCGTCGCGCAAGCTCTCCTTTGACGATGATCACCTCGGGACTCCCGGTCCTAGCAGCAGAGGAAATGGCGGTCGCATGAACAGATCCTACTCGGTTTCCTCGGCCTTCGACTTCGCTCCCGCACTATTCCCCTTGTCGAACTCAGGAGCAGGATATACCGCTATTGGTGCTCCAAGTGGCCAGGCTTTGGCAGCAGGAGGAGAAGGAAGCTTGGAAAGACACAAATCTTTGACACTTTGGAAAGGCGGTCTGTCGCTGGTCGTTGGCCTCATCATTGGTTCAGGCATCTTCTCGTCGCCCGCGCAGGTCAACATCAATGCCGGTTCTCCGGTTGCAGCCTTGACAGTATGGGTTATTGCTGGTCTACTCGCTTGGACTGGTGCTTCGAGCTATGCCGAGCTGGGTAGCGCCATGCCTCTCAACGGCGGTGCGCAAATCTACTTGAGCAAAATCTATGGCGAATGGGCTGGCTTCCTCTTCACGTGGTGTGCTGTTGTCGTCCTGAAGCCTGGTTCGGCTGCCATCATTGCCATCATCTTTGGAGAATACACCGTCAGAGCCTTCATTGGCGCCGACGCTATGGACGCAAGCATCTGGATCAACAAGGCTGTCGCGCTGGCCGGCTTGATACTGGTAACTGCACTGAATTGTATCTCCACCAAAGTGGGCACTCGCAGCACTGATGCTTTTGTGGTGCTGAAGTTCGTCGCGTTAGCTGGAGTCACCGTCACCGGCATCATAGTGGCCATCACTGGTTGGAGCTTTGAAGGCAACGCATCTCAGGACTGGAAGCAACCTTCTTTCTGGGTTGATGGCACTAAGCATGATGCGGGAAACTGGGCTGTTGCTATTTATGCTGGACTCTGGGCGTACGACGGATGGGACAACGTACGCTGCAACCTTGTCAAGTTCTTGATTCAATCATGCTAACAATTTGCAGGTCAACTACGTTGCTGGAGAGTTCATCAACCCTCAGAAAGATCTACCACGCACTATTCACACTTCGCTCTCGATGGTCCTGCTTTCTTATCTGCTCGCCAACGTCGCTTACTTCTTTGTTTTGCCTCTGGCCACCATCAACTCGTCCAATACTGTCGCCGTGGCATTCGGCCGCTTCGTTCTTGGTCCTGTTGGTTCCTTCATTCTTGCTCTAGTTGTAGCTGCATCGTGCTTTGGCAGTCTCAACGCCACGACCTTCACCTCTGGTCGTCTCGTGTATGCCGCTGGAAAGGAAGGGTATCTGCCCGCCTTCTTTGGACAGATTGGCTTCTCGAAGGATAGCGCCGTCCGTCTTCCTTACCGCCCCTCTCGAGCATCTCGCTTCACCCGCCTCATCGCCGACGATGGTGTTGGCTTATTCTACACACCAGCATATGCCATGATGCTCAATGCAGCTCTGACCATGGTTTATGTTGTAATCGGTAGCTTTGGTACCCTCACTACCTTCTACGGAGTCGCTGGGTACACCTTCTACTTCTTTACAGTCCTCGGCTTGATCGTCCTCCGTGTCAAGGAGCCGGATCTTGAGAGACCATACAAGTGTTGGATCACAACACCGATCATTTTCTGCTGCGTCAGCTTGTTTCTACTCAGTAGAGCTGTTTTTGCACAACCACTGCAGACGCTGATAGTGGTCGCGTTTATCCTGGCTGGATTCCCATTGTATTGGTGGAGAATGAAAGGCAGGAATGGTCAAGGAAGGCAACAAGCCGTGAATTGGAAGTTCTGGGAACGATGGACACGACGATGATCAGTTTAATGTACAGAAAAAGACGTGTATGACTTGGATAGAAGCCAAAATAATGACATCCCGATCGGGAAAATTCCACCACGTGACCCCGCGCTGAATGACGCTGCCTCAAACGCGTCCCACTGAAGCTCTAACCAAATCTTCGACCATCAATGTGGCGTGGCCTCCTTTGATCGTACAAACTTCTGCCACATCATCAAGATGCGTTTCCGAGCAGATATCCAAAACAACCACGTCTTCACAAGTGAGTATCTGCTATGCTTGAGAAAGCACAATTTCTGACAAGCTTGCAGAATTGACCGCCTCGCTCGCATCGTTGGGTCCGATTGCATGGGTCAAATTGAGCGATGAGGATGTTCGCTTCACTGTGATTCCTGATCAAGGCTCATCAGTATGGGCGTACGTCTGACTCTTGTCTTGCCTGTTAAACTTGTACTGATTCTTCTACAGTGTTCTTATGATAGTTTGTTCATCGTTTGTCCCATGATTCTGCGGCATCTAACAAATAGTTCAAGGACCAGATATTCGAAACATACTCGATCCAATCTGCAGCCGAGAACAACACCATCAATCTTGAAGTGCCGCTGCAAAACTTACACCGCGCGTTGAAGTCAGCACAAAACGCCAGCCATGCCTCAATTCGCCTGACCAAAAAGAACAACATCCCACTTCTTTCTCTTACCATCACAACGTCCATCTTTGCTGGAGCGCCAAAAGCTCCCGTCCGAAACGATCCGTCAGATGAACACGGCTACAATCCAGGCTTCCCCTCCCGCGACGGGTTTGCCGATCAGTTTCCGGGCGATGAGCTAGACGATCCTGCAGTCTACGATCGCCCACAACGAGAAACCACCATTACCCAAGACATCCCGATCAAAGTGCTCTCACCAGCTGTCGTGTCAGGTCTACGTGAGCCCCGTGCGAAAGAGCCGGATGTACACATCGACCTTCCACCGCTCATGCAGCTGAAGTCCATATCCGATCGCTTTACCAAACTCGCCATCGCGAGCACAAAAACGCCAAACGGTTCCACAGGCTTCCGAGGGAATACGACGCGAGCACCAAAGCTCGAGCTCTCTGCGAATATGCATGGCTGCTTGCGGCTGAGACTCAAGACCGACGCTATGGATATCAGCTCAAGGTGGACTGGCCTCAACAATCCAGAGCTGGACCCATCAACGGTCGAAGGTGGTGAAGAAGGTATCGCGCAACATCCCAGTACTCGAATGCGAGCAAGAGGTGACCCCGAGGGTCTCAGCGACGAAGGCTGGGCTACTGTAAGATTGGATGGCAAAGATTGGGGCAAGGTGCTGGGTATTGGACGAGTTGGTGGAAGAGTCATTTCTTGTAAGTCTACTTTCTATCTTTTCAGTGAAAGATGAACACTGACAAGCCACAGGTTTCTGTGACGAGAATGCACTGATTCTGTATGTCTACCTCACGAACGAGGCTGATAATGCAGAGCAATCGGTGATTACATACTACGTCAGCTCATACAGTCAATGAGTGTATGAACGAAGTATTACTTTCCCCCCCCTTATCTGCACTCGAGTTGTTCTTGTATGAATGCACAATGCTTTTGTGATTCCAGCATGCCTCCGGTGAGAGTCGGCTTTTTGTCCAGCAATCTCGGACTCTCAGTGGACACTTCAGCACCTCAAAGTGGTCTCTGCATTTCGACAGGTTGTTTCTCGACCAGTATATCAAGGTCGGAGATGACGACTGTTCGCCTTCACATTCTGACTTGGACTGCAATGTCTATCTCCGCCATAGGTCTCCCCCTCGGAATATACTGTAGAAATGCACGAAGATTTCGTAACTCCTGAACGGGTCCAGTGAGAGTGTGAGTTCTTCGGATAAGAGAGTCGGCTTTCTCTGGACCTTCTAGGGAAAATGAATACGTTTCTGCATTTTGGCAGATATTTTCTTGACAACCGCGGGAGGGTGGGAGATGCGACTGCATTGTACTAATAACTGACAGATATAATAAGTCGTGTTGTCTCATGATACAAGCAGATCTCAGTGCTCTCATGATCATTCTAAGCCTTGAAGCATACTGTCGCAATGCAGAAACGTTTGCGTCGGAATTTATCCAGTGAGAGCTAAGAGCGGAACATCAAGATTCATAGCTCTCACTAGACAGATATAGATGGAAGCTGTAAGTGGTGCACGTCAGTCGTTCGGCACGCCATGGTGCACGTGGCTTCCAACTCTAAGGTATAATCTGACAGCTTGACTCATATTTGCTCACTGCTCGCCTTCAAATATCTGCCGTTGCCCCTCCATATTCTTTCCCCCCCTTCTCAGCTGCTGCCAACAAGAAATACGTTCTTCACCTATCAAAAGTTTCAATCGACCCCTGAGACGGAAATGGAGAACAGTGGTACAAGCGCCTCTACCTTGGACAAGAAGTGGTCGTCGAGTGGCTGGAATGGCAAATTCTACTGGTACCGTACGATTGGAAGAAGCGGCAAGACCTGGTTCCAATGTGGGATCAGCGCCAACGACCGAACTCCATCCTCTGGAAAGCCAAGTCACTTCTTCACCTGCAAATTGATGCCTCGTGTAGGCTATACAGAGCAGAAGATCATGAAAGCTTGCGAGGAGACTGCCAAAGCTCTGAAGTTCCATCGAGGTCCGACTGGTGGTAGATGTGACTCCTGTGATTTCCGCAATGTCCAGGAAGTGTGTACGTTGGGCAGATACAGCACGTCGCGCTCTCAGTTTCGGATGATGATGGACAAACATGATAAAGTGTGTTCCTGCGGATGCTTTGATGTCGGATGTCACGCAATATCCATCACCGAGACCTCGACGTCCAAACTTACTCTGGAGCAAAATCTTGAGCTATCGGATGATCTATCGGCTGAGGAATGGACTTTTGTTCCCGAGGAAAGCTCACCCAGTAAAGCCTACTGGACACGCACAGTTAACAGTGGTGATGAGACCTGGAACCAATACGGTGTCAGCAAGGGCCACCAAACACCACATGACGACCAGCCGGACTTCTCTTTTACCTGCAAGAACACACCGCGAGAGGGGAAAAGCGAACAATATATCCGCCGTGCGTGCCAGATCACGGCCAGCTACATGAGTTCGCATCGACGACGCGGATGTCACAATTGCGCTTGCACTTTCGAGACTTTACGAGCGCGTGGTGGGAGATGTACGGTTAGTCGATTGCATCTGATCACAAGATTTTTGGCTCGCTTTGTGGAGTTTGCCATGAGGCAACATGATGAAGTTTGTTCTTGTGGTTGCTTTGATGTCCCCGAGGGCGAACAGCAAGCTGTAGTATGACCATATCAACAATACTTGGAGCCGGAGCATGGTCTGCTGAAGAATGAAGAGTGTTGTTGACCGAAATCACATGCTGGAGTCAAACGGTTTCTATCTGGTTCTGACTTCTCAGTAGAAATTCAGAAATGTGAATTCTGATCGCCACTCGTGCAAAGCCATACTCGAGTAGACTTCTTTGTATCTGTTATCTAACACCACTTGACCGAGACCTCATGTGACTTTGAGAGGCTTTGAACAACTTTGATGTTCGATGAGTACCTCGCCATTGAGTTCAAAGTAAGGATAGCGGTGCACGTGGGGATGAGTCTGAACGATGACCCATCAACGCTGCTAAAATTTCCTCGCTCCATAATATACTGTCAGCTTCCCATCTGCCATTCCTCGCCTCCAACAATTCTCCACATGTACAGAAAGTCGGATTTCAACCTCGGAGTTCAACCTCGGATTCTCAGATCGAATATGAATTGCAGCACCATCAGCGATGATAGTCTTGTGGAGACAAGCTGTCACAGGTGCAGAGACGTGCTTCCTGCGTATGAGCCGCTGCAAACCAAAGCGCTAGCTGAAGAGGAGCGTATCGAGCCACCACCGTATGCGGTACAGCAGCCAGGACGTAGCGCTCTCCAGAACGTGCATTTCTACAATCACTCGCCAGTCATGGAAAGGAAGCTGCACGAACATTGTGAGCCATTCAGCTCATCGAACGAAGATTGGACGTTCCACAAACGACATGTCGGCTCGGTGCCTGGAGCTCAATGGACCCGAGCGATCAAGCGCAATAACAAGATCTACTATCAATATGGCGTCGGCAGAAAGAAGCGCTTGACGCCCGACTTCTGGTTTACCTGTAAGATGGAGCCACGTGCCAACGCTTCCGAGGCAGACGTTCGGGAAATCTGCAGGGTCACTGCCTTCGCACTAGACTACCACCGAAACCACCGGTATCGCAGGTGCGCCTGCAACTTTGAGAGCTTGCGTGAGAGTCGGGGAAGATGCAAATTAAGCTGGTTCCATGTTTACAGAAAAGTCACAGGCCATCTGATCAGCAAAGGCATGGACGCGCATGATAGATATTGTTCCTGTGGCTGTTTCGATGTCCAGAAGAGGGATGTCGAATATTGATCCAGTCGTTTGCGATACAGAAGTACTTCAAAGGCCCATGGGCCTGCTTGTAAGGAAAATTCTGGCCATCAATGATCGAAAAAGGTGCTCAATGCCCTGAGCAAAGCAGATGTCGCAACCGTGCCATGATCTTCTCCTTCGAACTCGGTGATGGACACCATCGTCAACTTTCCGCTGCTCCGTAGCTTCTTCTCCAGCTCGACAGCATTGTCTCCCATCTTGCGTTGCGTACAGCGCTTTTGCCTCTCTTCAAATTCAACATCCGACTCTACATTCGACCTTATCGGCCTCTGTTCCAGTGCTCCGTAGGATATTTGCAAAGAGCCCTGCGAATCTTTGCTTTCGGCATTGCAGAACTTCTCCGCCTCTTCGACAATTGCTGCATCCCACCACACCGACGGACTGGCCGCAAAGTACGCATCGAATGCGCCTCCCTTCTTGCTAAACAGCGAATGCAAAACACACAATCCACCAAACGAATGTCCGAAGATCGCCTCCTCGCCAATGCTCACATCTTCAAACTGCTTCTTCACCAACGGTCTCACCTTCCTCCCAATAAACTCCAAGAATGCATCAGTACCGCCCAGCCCAGCATGTACTTCATGCTCATTGATAGTCAGGTCCGTATTCCGCTGACTACTGAATAAACTCCCCGTCTCGGTTGGAATATTCTGGTACCCGATCGCGACAATTATGCCGCCGCCGTGATAGAACGAATTACTCGCACTTCGCCAGAGAATTTCTGTCGCGGTGAGGAAAAGGGCATTGCCGTCTAGGATGTAGATCACTGGGATCTTGGAGTTGCGGAGTTGTTTTGTGCGATCCCAGTTCAAAGGCCAAGATATTTGGATGCGGTAGTTTAGACCAGTGGAGGAGTTTGTGAGGTCGTGTTGTGTGGCGTTGGGGAGAGTGATTGGAGATCCTGCGGTTGCAGACATGGTTGTGGATCTGAATCGGGATGTGGTGGATTGTTGTCGTTGTCGGATCTGATAAGGAAAGTTGACATGTCGCTCCAAATTTATATCACTCCGAGGTCGGCAGGATCGTGCCGAGGCAGCGCCGAGAAGACGAGTTCCCATGAATCTTGAAAGGATAGACATGAAGTTTTCTGGAGCTCAACGGACGGAAGACTTTCAGTCAAAACAGGTGCTTTGTATTACCTACAGATTTGCTCGGTGCAGTAGAATAGAAGTATAGAAAGAATAAGTTGATGTTATACATTCAAAAGTATTCCCAAGACAAGGAGGTCAAAAGTCGTGGCTGGCTTCGTAACAGTATTCTTCCAACTCAATAATTTGTGTAAACATCCAATCGAAAAACATCAACTTGACACCTCTCTATCCAAACAAAGAGGTGATAAAATGCTTCTTGACCTTGTCTCCAGCCTTGAGCCTCATCGCCGCACCATGATGCGCCGCAGCAGTATTCCCCCACCCCCCCAAAGGCGTAACCACAATCCAACACAAATGCTCCGCCTCTTTATTTTCATCCTCCCTCAATTTCGAAACCTCCTCATCCGCATCTCTGATGTCTTCACGCACCTTTCCTCCTTCCTTCCTCTCTAACTTACGCATCTCTTCATCAAACTCTCGACGGGCTTTTGCTTGATTTCTCCGGCTTGCCTGCTTCTTTTTCGTAACTCATCTTGTAAAGTTTTCCTCTAGTTTGTGTACTTCTTCATTGTATTTGACTCCGGCTTCACGGATTTTTCCTGTCGCGTTTGGCGTGAGCGTCTGCATAGTTTTTCGGATTTCTTTGCTGTTTGCGAGGCGGTTGGAACGAGCCAAAGTCTTTGCTATCATAGTCGAATTTCTAGACAACAAAGACTACAAGTCCGAAAGCCGCTATGATGAGACAGAGGTACGCATCATTCAATGAACCAGCCACGTTCTTCTTGTCATCCTTCACATCAGACTCGCAATCTGTAGCATCTCCAAAAGTCTTAGCAGCAGTGGTGTTGGCCGGATTGCAGCTCAAGTCGTACTCCGAGAGAATTTTCTCAGCCCAGGCAAATTTCCCCTCAATCACATTGTCCTGAAGATATGGCGTACATGCTCGAACGACAGTACCATCGATAATATCGCCTTGACAACCAGTAAGTGTGCCAGTCACACAACTCTCCCTAGGTGTAAATGTCACCCAACCAGATGTCCCGATCAGAATCTCATAGTGATGCGTGCCAATATCAGAAAGTATGGATGTAAAATTATACCCATTCTTCGTATGTCCGATGAGTTTGAAAATCGAATCAGGAGAGTCGGTCGTGATGTTTAATGTTGGCTTTTCTCCAACGTAGCCGCCCGCTGTGATTGGACATTTCTCAGTCTTGTTTTTGCAATCGATGCCTTTGCTTATCCGGTGGGTGTGTGGGCCTGGACGTAGGTCCAGATAAGGCAGGCCTTCGTATGTTGCGAGGGTGAAATTGCTGCATGAAGATCGTTTTTGAATGGTTGATGCCAGTGTTTGATGGCACATCAAGATTGTTGACAGAACAAGTAGTGCGGCGGTCAACTGCATGGTTGCGTGGATGTCTGTTAGGGATATGTAGTAGTAGTACAAATCAGGTGACAGGGCCAGCGAAAATGGGTGCTGCAATGCTGCGACTATTGTTCTAAGAAACCAAGATGTCCAAAGTGCTTGAGCAGGGGAATGCACTTTATTTGCTTCATGGAGGATTCATGGAGGATTGGTGAAGGATTGGTTGCCTGGATTGTCGTACAGCCAAGCCATGGCAGAGACGAATGTTAGGGCTCGTTCGGTTCGCGAGTTTGAGAGGCCTTCAATAAGACTTCAGATCGTTTGGATCGCACAAACTCGCATAATATCGCTAAGTGTGCTGAACAAAAGGTTAGAAACAACTCAGATGTCGAGGAAAATTGGTGGACTTCACAATAGCCTTTTTTGGCTCCGGGAGGGCATTAACGNAACGA